>Ga0310690_10000084_pt1 | contig 211078 bp, 208 predicted proteins | sample AusTroGonzalo_MG_2_FD_207661 | JGI IMG/M metagenome (GOLD analysis project Ga0310690, IMG submission 207661) | Bovine rumen microbial communities from tropical cattle in Woodstock, Queensland, Australia - Gonzalo_04 (v2) (version 2) | ecosystem: Host-associated > Mammals > Digestive system >... | reverse complement strand
GGAGGGTGAGGATTACAGGGAGCTATATTCTGCAACGTCTAAGATTAGCTTTGCAGACCACTCCCTCCCTCATGGTGAGCTTGTCGAACCACGCACCACGCAAGAGGAGTTTGCAGCCCATGAATAAACAAAGATCGAACCAACACGCCATCCGGCTTCGCCAAGCAGCGCTGCAACGTCGCAATGCATTGCTGTTGCAACCTGCTCGGCGGTTTCCAGCGTAACATTCATCCGGCCCGCTTCCATGCGACTGACGTAAGCCTGGTCTGCGCCAATGCGCATCGCCAGTTCTTCCTGCGAGATGCCCAGGGCACCCCGTCTTTCCTTCACAGCCAGACCAAATCGCTTCTTGATGTCCATAAGAGGCAGGAAGCCACGTGTCAGATAATATCCGTCCGCGTGATCTGGATGCCAAAGCCTTCGAGACCGACATAGTGCCGCTCACGGGACGACAAGAGACGGATCGAGGTGATGCCGAGATCTTTCAGGATCTGCGCGCCGAGACCGATCTGGCGCCATTCTTCCTCGCGCACCTTGGCTTCCGCATGCGCCTCGCGGTCCTGCAGCGTGGCGCGGTTGCGGTCGTCATCGCGGCCGACACCGACGGAGCCTTCACGCAGGTAGACGATGACACCGCGTTTTTCCTCGGCAATGCGCTTCATGATGCTGTCGAGCGTGTTGCGCGCACCAAAGACGTCGCTGAGAATGTCCTCGCGCTGCAGGCGCACAGGCACGTCCTCGCCGTCGCGGATATCGCCGAAAACAATGGCCGCGTGGTGCATCGGCTCCCACGGCAGCGCATAGGTGATCGCCTTTGCCTGCCCGGCGCAGGTATCGATCTCATATTCGCCGATGCGCTCGATCAGGGTTTCCTTGCGCTGGCGGTAGGCGATGAGATCGGCCACCGTCACCTGGTGCAGCTTATGCGTTTCGGCAAAGCTTGCCACCTGCGGGCCGCGCATCACCGAACCGTCGTCGTTGACGAGTTCGCAGATGACGCCGACCGGCGGCAGGCCGGCGAGCTTGCACAGATCAACGGCAGCTTCCGTGTGGCCGGAGCGCATGAGCACGCCGCCCTCGCGCGCGATCAGCGGGAAAATGTGTCCCGGACGCACGAAATCGGCAGCGCCGGCATTGGGATTGGCGAGGTTGCGCACGGTCAGGGTGCGGTCATCGGCGGAAATGCCCGTGGTGGTGCCGTGCTTGTAGTCGACGGTCACGGTGAAGGCGGTGGAATGCGGCGCGTCGTTCTCGGCCACCATCGGCGCCAGATTGAGGCGCTTGGCGTGGTCGCGCGGCATGGGCGTGCAGACGATGCCGGAGGTGTGACGCACGATGAATGCCATCTTCTCCGGGGTGCAGTGCACCGCCGCTACGATCAGGTCACCCTCGTTCTCGCGCCCGTCATCATCCATGACAACGACGATTTCACCGCGTTCGAACGCACGCAGCGCATCGACGACCCGTTTCTGATTGTAAGCCATGTATGCGCCTCTTGATTAGATGCTTTAGATGCGGCCGGTCTGGCCGCGATGTCTGAGATAATGATCGGCAATCGCGCAGGCAACCATGGCTTCGCCGATGGGGACAGCGCGAATGCCGACGCAGGGATCGTGACGGCCCTTGGTCATCACATCCACCTGTTTGCCATCGGCGTCGATGCTCTGGCGCGGGGTGAGGATGGATGAGGTGGGCTTGACAGCAAAGCGCGCGACGATGGGTGCGCCGCTGGAAATGCCGCCGAGAATGCCGCCTGCATGATTGGACAGGAAAATCGGTTTGCCGTGATTGTCCATGCGCATCTGGTCGGCGTTTTCCTCGCCGCTCAGCGTGGCCGCTGCGAAACCATCGCCAATTTCGACACCCTTTACCGCATTGATGGACATGAGATAGCTGGCAATATCCTGATCGAGCTTGCCGTAGACGGGGGCGCCGAGCCCGGCCGGCACGTTTTCAGCGACGATTTCAACGACGGCGCCGATGGAGGAACCCGCCTTGCGGATACCGTCGAGATAACCGGCGAAGAGGTCGACGGAGCCGGGGTCCGGCGTGAAGAACGGGTTGTTGTCCACCTCGTCCCAGTCCCAGCGGTCCCGGTCGATCGTGTGAATGCCCATGCCCACCAGCGCGCCGCGCACGATCAGCCCAGGCACAACCTTGCGGGCAATGGCCCCGGCGGCAACGCGCGCCGCGGTTTCGCGCGCCGACGAGCGCCCGCCGCCGCGATAGTCGCGGATGCCGTATTTGACATCATAGGTGTAATCGGCGTGGCCGGGACGGTACTGGCGGGCGATATCGCCATAATCCTTGGAGCGCTGGTCGGTGTTCTCGATCATCATCGAAATCGGCGTGCCCGTGGAGACCATGGTGACGCCGTCATCCTGCAGCATGAAGCCGGACAGGACTTTCACCTGATCCGGCTCGCGCCGCTGGGTGGTGTATTTCGATTGGCCGGGCCTGCGTTTGTCCAGATAGGCCTGAATCTCGGCTTCGGTAAAGCTGATACCGGGCGGACAACCATCGACCACGCAACCAAGCGCGATTCCATGGCTTTCACCCCAGGTGGTGACACGAAAAAGATGACCGAAAGTATTATGCGACATGAGATTACCCGGCGTTATGTCAGGGGGTTTTATGAGCGTTTACGCCTGTGGTCAAACCCGCCGCTGAAATTCCTTCGTCCACCACGAAAAAAGCAATTGTTTTGCCACAAATGCGCGCTTTAAGGTGACGGACAAATCGACCACCAGATTTTGATTAAAGAGGATATCAAAATGCGTTTCATCGTCGCGACCTTCATGTTCGTCGCTTCCCTGCTTCCGGTCGGCGCGCTCGCTGACGATGCGCAGGGCACCATCACCAAAATCGACGAAGACAATTCGACCATTACGCTCGACGATGGCAAGGTCTACAAGCTGCCGGGCGAATTCGACTTCAGCGCCATCGACAAGGGCATGAAGGTTACGATCATGTTCGACCTGGTCAACAAAGAGCGCTTCATCACTGATATCGAAGAATCGGTGCAATAAGCACCTGTTCCTCACAAGCCGAGGCCTGGATGGTTACATCCAGGTCAGATTGCCCTTCTCAAGGCGCAGAATTTTATCCTGGGTGATGGCAAGGTTCGCCGCATCATGGCCATCAAGGCCCTCCACCATCTGGAAAATCGTGCGCATGCAGCCGCCATGCGTCACGCATACCGTCGGCTCCCGCACTTCTGACAGCCAGTTCCCTATCCGTATTGCCAGAATGGCGTAACTTTCGGCCGTAGGCCCCGGCGGAACAAAGTTCCATTTGTCCCGGGCGCGTGCGGCCACAAGGTCGGGAGACCGGGCTTCGATGTCTTCCAGCATATAACCTTGCCAAGCACCGAAATTCACCTCCATGAGGCGGGCATCGGTGCGGTAGGTCCAGGGATCGATCCCCATGCGGGTTCTGATGCGCTCCATCGTATCGCGCGTGCGGCGCAAGGGGCTGGCGACAAAGTCGAACCCCGCTCCCTCCCCGATCAGGGATTTGAGCATATCGCCGTTGCGTGCGGCCTGCTGCTGGCCGCGCGCATTGATATCGACGTCTTCCTGCCCCTGGATTCGCTCGGACACGTTCCAGTCCGTCTCGCCGTGACGCGAGAAATAAACAATCGAGTCCGGCAGATGCACTTTGGAGCTAGTCCTTGACGACAGAGATATCCGGCGCGTCCACAGCCTTCATGCCGACGACATGATAGCCGCTGTCGGCATGGTGAATTTCGCCCGTGACCGAACGGGACAGGTCGGAGAGGAAATACAGGCCGGCATCGCCGACTTCCTCGATGGTAACGGTACGGCGCAACGGGGCGTTGTACTCGTTCCATTTGAGGATGTAGCGGAAATCACCGATGCCCGACGCGGCCAGCGTCTTGATCGGACCGGCGGAGATCGCATTGACGCGGATATTGTCCGGGCCGAGATCCACAGCCAGATATTTCACGCTGGCTTCCAGCGCCGCTTTGGCAACGCCCATGACGTTGTAATTCGGCATGACCTTTTCCGCGCCGTAATAGGTCAGCGTCAGGATCGAGCCACCATCGGTCATCAGCTTTTCCGCGCGCTTGGCAACGGCCGTCAGCGAGAACACCGAAATCAGCATGGTCTTGGTGAAATTCGCTTCTGATGTATCGACATAGCGGCCGGTCAGTTCGTCCTTGTCGGAGAAACCGATGGCATGCACCAGAAAGTCGATCTTGCCCCACTTCTCTTCCAGAGCGGCAAAGCACGCATCGATGGTCGAGGCATCCGAAACATCGCAATGGCCGCACAGAAAAGCCCCGAGTTCCTGCGCCAGAGGCTCGACACGCTTCTTCAGCGCATCACCCTGATAGGTGAAAGCAAGCTCGGCACCGGCATCATGGGCCGCCTTGGCAATGCCCCAGGCGATCGACCGATTATTGGCAACGCCCATAATAAGTCCGCGTTTACCTTGCATCAAACCAGTTTTGGCGGTCATTTACCAACCCTTCACGAAAGACATATGATTGATTTGCGGTATCGCACAGCCCGCGCCGGGCTTCAAGCATCGTGTCAGTTTCGTCAAGGATTTTCGGGAACCGTTGATTTTCAGAGACTCGAATCGCGCAGAAATGCTTCCAATGCCGCATCACCATGCTCGGGCAACATGACGCGAACATGAACAAAGAGATCGCCGTGACCATCCGGCTTTTTCGGCAAACCCTTGCCTTTCAGGCGCAAAACCCGGTCAGAACTGGTCCACGGCGCTATTTTCACCGCCACACGGCCATTCAGGGTCTCGACTTCCTGCCGGGAACCGAGTGCCGCATCGCGCACCGACACCGGCAGGTCGAGATGCAGGTCGTGGTCTTCCACCTTGAATTTCGGGTGCGGCCTGAAACGTATCGTGACCAGCGCATCGCCGGGTGTTCCGCCGGGAATGGCCTCGCCCTGCCCCTTCAGGCGAATCGTTTGACCATTTTCAACCTGCGCGGGCAGCTTGATCGCCAGCCTTTTACCGTTTGGAAAAACCGCTTCAACCTTCTCGGCGCCGACAGCCTGCTCAAGCGTCACGTCGATGGTGGCCTGGAGGTCCGTGCCCTTGCGTGGTCCTGCGCGGCGCTGTCCGCCGCCGAAAGCGCCGGCGCCCTCGCCGAAGAGGCTGCTCAGAATATCTTCAGCACCAAAACCGGCCGTGCTGCGGTAGTCGAATCCGCCGGACCGCGCACCGCGTGCACCGCCAAAACCGGCGAAGGGATCGCCACCGCCGGAAAACCCTTCGAAACCCTGCGGCGCCCGCTGCTTGCCCTCGGCGTCGATCTCGCCCCGGTCAAACTGGCCGCGACGTTCCTTGTCGCCGATGATCTCATAGGCCTGGTTGATCTCGGAGAAATTTGCCTGCGCCTTCGGGTCATCCTGGTTCTGGTCAGGATGATATTTCTTGGCGAGCTTGCGAAACGCCGACTTGATTTCTTCAGGCTTCGCCGTCTTGGCGACGCCCAGCACGGTATAAGGATCGCGCATGTGTGTGCCCTTCCTAGTGGAACGAATGTGACATTCGCATATTCCTCGTCATGTACAATGGGATGCGAACGTCACATTCGTTCCACTGGCATAAACGGGGTGCGTTGGGGATTTGCCCGTTATATGCGCATCAATAGGAAGAAATTCCAGACTTTCTGTCAAGAAATCTGCAATCGCTGCCCGGTTCCATCGAAAATATCATTCAGTTGCAGAGAATCAAATCGGCGCGAAGGATTTCAGCGTCCATTGTCCGCCATCCTGCATGCAGGTCTCACCCTTGTAGAGCATGACGCCGTCAAAAGATTCGCGCGATGTCTGGAATTCACGGCAGAGCCCTGTCTCGGTCTTCTTCTCGGCGATTGCCGTGATCGTGCCCTGACTGCCGGTCTCCGGATTGGACCATGGCAGCGGCTTGTTGCCCCATTGGGTGAAATTCAGCGCGGAGACGATATTGCGGACCGTCGACTGGTCGGCGGCACCCTTGGCATCCACCTGCGGCGCTGGAGCAACCGAACCCGTCACCGTCGCCTTGTCCGGGACCGCGCTCTCGACGCTGAAGCTTTTCATGGCACAGCCGGAGAGAAGACAGAGCACAAAAACAGCAGCGAACGGCGCAGTCCGCACCGGAATTTTCGCCCCAAGGTTCTTGATATCTGGTATTGCCAATGCCAAACGCATATCTCTCTTTAACAAGGTCAACCAGCTATGACTATGGGTGAAATGAAGTTAACAACCGGTGACTTCACAGAAAAAACCGAACCCTTCGCGCTCTTCGACGAATGGCTCAAAGATGCGACCAAATCCGAGCCGAATGACCCGAATGCTGTTGCTCTGGCAACGGTGGATAGTGATGGCCTGCCGGATGTCCGCATGGTTCTTCTTAAAGGTTTTGACGAGCAAGGCTTTGTTTTTTATACAAATTTTGAAAGTCAGAAAGGTCAGGAAATACTGGGCTCAATGAAGGCCGCCATGTGTTTTCATTGGAAAACGCTGCGCCGTCAAGTGCGTGTGCGCGGTCCCGTGGAAATTGTCAGCGATGCGGAAGCCGATGCCTACTACGCCACCCGCCCGCGCGGCAGCCGTATCGGCGCCTGGGCTTCCAAGCAATCGCGGCCGCTGGAAAGCCGTTTTGCCCTGGAAAAAGCTGTCGCAGAATACACGGCCCGCTATGCCATCGGCGAGATACCCCGGCCCGCCCACTGGTCGGGCTTCCGCATTCGCCCGACATCCATTGAATTCTGGCATGACCGGCCTTTCCGCCTGCACGACCGCGTGGTTTTCAGCCGCGCGACGCCGGATGGCGACTGGGGCAAAACCCGCTTGTACCCGTAAGGGCTCTTCAGCCCTTCTTGCGCGTCAGGAAGGCCATCAGGGCGCCCCGTGCTTCTTCCGACTGGAGCCGTTCCGCAAAATGCCCAGCCTCCAGTTTGATGCGCTCGACCGTTTCAGCGCGCGGCATGCGCAGGAGATCGCGCGAGATCTGCATGGCTTCCGGCGGCTTGGCGGCAATTTCCGTCGCCACGGCCAGAACAGTGCTTTCCAGCTGGTCCGCCTCGACGATCCGGTAGACAAGACCGGCGTCCTTCGCTTCGGCCGCGTTCAACCCGGCACCCATCGCCAGGAAGGCAAAGGCCTGCTGACGGCCCATCAGGGCAGGTCCGAGCAGGCTCGAACCCGCTTCGGGTACAAGACCCAGATCGACGAAGGGCGTCTTGAACAGGGATTGCGGCGTGGCGAAGGTCAAGTCGCAATGGAAATTGAGCGTCGAGCCGATTCCGATGGCAAGCCCATCCACACCCGCAACAACCGGCTTTCTGCTGTTGGTCAATGTGATGAGGAAGTCAACAACCTCGGTGCCCATCGTACCCGACGTGGCAAAGGCCATGAAATCCTGCAGATCATTGCCGGAGGAGAAGGCGCCCGGCACCCCCAGGAATACATGCGTGCGGATATCCGGATTCGCATCGCCTTCCACCAGCGCTCCGGTCATGGCCGCATACATGGCCCGCGTCAGGGCATTCTTCTTGTCCGGGCGGTTCATCCGGATGGTCTGGACGGCGCCGTGGCGCTCGATGACGATATGATCTGACATGAAGTTTCCCTATTGCAATGCGGCACGGGCACCGAGCAGGCTCGGCGCACCGTTGATGACGCGATCTCTCAGCGCCGACGTTTCGTTGAGAAGATTTTCGGCGAAGAATCGCGCAAGGGCCGTCCGGCCGGCATTGTCGCCACCCAGCGCACCCTTGGCGAGATAGGTTGCACCGGCAGCCAGGCCGAAGAGGCGCAGATAGGGCGTCGCTCCGGCAAGCGCCTTGCTGATGTCACCGCCGGCAAGGGTCTGCTGCAGCCAGAGCGTCGTTGCCTCCAGATCGTCAAGACCGGCCTGCAGGCGCTCCGCCGTGTTGCCGAAATCGGTGCTGTTGCTCAGCGAAACGGCTTCGGCCACCGTGCGCAGCTCGGCGATATAGGCCTTGACGTGGTTGCCGCCATCGAGCGGCAGCTTGCGCTGGACGAGATCGATGGCCTGGATGCCGTTGGTTCCCTCATAGATCGGGGCAATGCGGGCATCGCGCAAAAACTGTGCGGCGCCAGTCTCTTCGATGAAGCCCATGCCGCCATGGATCTGGATGCCGATGGACGCGACATCCACACCCACATCGGTGGAAAATGCCTTGGCGACCGGCGTCAGCAGGTTGGCGCGATCTGCCCAGTGCTTTTTGTCGTCGTCCGCGCCGGTCCGCGCCATATCCAATGCGTGGGCGCAGGCATAGGCGATGGAGCGGGCCGCGCCGGTCAGGCCCTTCATGGTCAGGAGGTTACGCTGCACGTCGGGGTGTTCGATGATCGGGCTCATGCCCTCACCCGTCCAACCCGGCGCGCGCATCTGGCGGCGCTCCTGCGCATAAGACAGGGATTTCTGATAGGCGGCCTCCGCCACCGCAACTCCCTGGATGCCCACGGCCAGTCTTGCATTGTTCATCATGGTGAACATGCAGGCCAGACCGCGGTTTTCTTCGCCGATAAGCCAGCCGATGGCGCCCGGCTTGGCGTCCCTGGCAAAACCATCGCCATAGATCATCGTGCAGGTGGGCGAGCCGTGAATGCCCATCTTGTGCTCGACGCCGCTGCAGAACACATCATTGCGGGCGCCGAGCGAACCATCGGCATTCACCAGGAATTTCGGCACCAGGAACAGCGATATCCCCTTGGTTCCCGCAGGCGCATCGGGCAGGCGCGCCAGAACCAGATGGATGATGTTGTCCGTAAGGTCATGCTCGCCATAGGTAATGAAAATCTTCTGACCGAAAATGCGGTAGGTGCCGTCATCGGCCCGCTCGGCCCGCGAGCGCAATGCTCCCACATCGGAACCGGCCTGCGGTTCGGTGAGATTCATGGTTCCCATCCACTCGCCGGAGACGAGCTTTGGCAGGTAGGTGTGTTTCAGATCGTCCGTCGCGTGGGCTTCGAGCGCCTCGATGGCGCCAAGCGTCAATGTCGGTCCGATGCCGAAAGCCATGGAACCGGAATTCCACATTTCCAGCGCCGCCACTGCGAGCATCATCGGCAGACCCTGTCCGCCGAACTCTTCCTTGCCGGTCAGGGCGTTCCAGCCGCCGCCGATCCAGTCGCTGTAAACGTCTTTCCAGCCGGGCGGCATGGTGACTTCGGCATCTTTCAGCGGTGTTCCGTGCTTGTCACCAACCTCCAGGAGCGGCGCAACGCGCGTGGACGCGAATTTGCCCGCCTCTTCCAGGATGGCATCGACCAGATCGTCGGAGAGCTCGGCAAAACGCCCGGCGGCGATGGCCTCGTCCAGACCGGCAATTTTCTTCAACGTGTGTGCGATTTCCTCGACGGGCGCCCGGTACATTGATCACAAGTCTCCTCATCCAGTGATACTGCGTCGTTGCGGATAGACATTGCCGCCCCCAGCCTGGCAAGGCAAGTGGATTTTTACGTAAACGTAAGAAAACGTGCCCTTTAACCCTTCTGCGGCGCGGTCTGTTCGGCACCGCAGACACATGATCCCGCGACTCCGACGGGCGTTCACGCCGATCAACCCTTGTGCTTTACGGCATTTTAACCATGAACCAGCGATCATGGGCGCTTGTATCGGAAGCCGCAGACCACGAGGTGTGAAGGGACAGGCATTTGACAATCCGAGCGCAGGTTTTCGCCCTTGCTGCCCTTGTCACCGCGTTGATGTCCAGCGCCCCTTCCCGTGCGGACTCCCAGTTCCAGACCCCTTGGTCCAACCAGCAGCGCGCCATCGTTCTCGACGGCTATGAGCACAATTCGTTCAATCTCCCGGAAATCGTCAGGGATCCGCGCATTGCCGCCTTCATTCACAAGGCATCCGATGGCATGCCTGCCGCCTATCATTGCGGACGCATCGCCGATGTGAAGGATCAGGAAATATGCCGCCGCATCTGGCGCAACTACGCGGTGTCGCGCGAGCTCTACCAGACGCGGCGCGTTCTGGCCAAAGCGCTGGGCCTGAAATGGGGCTCCTACCACCTGGCTCGTCCCGGCAACCCGATAGAACAGGCAAACCATTTCATCGATTATGCCGAGCCGACCAGTGACGAACTGATGGCCATCGATATCGAGGACAATGACCCCGCCCGGTTCATGTCGCTGGCGGACGGCGAGATATTCGTTGCCCAGATCAAACTGCGCACCGGCCGCTATCCCGTGCTCTACACCAATGGCACCACGGCCAAATACATTGCCGATCACCGGCTGGCATTGCCGATCCTGTCGCGCCTGCCGCTCTGGTATGCGCGGTATGAGGCCGACATCGCCCCGCATTTCCCGAAAGGCAACTGGCAGGACTATGCGCTCTGGCAATTTGCCTCGCAGAACAATTGCAGCAAGACGCGCTGCCCCTACCGGCCCAATGGCACGAACCGCGACATCGATGTGAACATCGCCGATATGACCGTTGCGGAACTGAAACGCGCCTGGCCGTTCGACACCCTCGTACCGGCGGTGCTGCCCGACGACATGCCGAAACCCGGCGAGCGGCCTGCCTTGCCCAGCGATATTCTGATGGCGTCGATGGAGCCGCCACTTGTCGATTATAGCGGGTTGCGGCAGATACCGGACCTGCTCATCGCCGCTGCGAAAGGACTGGTTGCTACCGTGCAAGCCTCTATCGATGACCTGGGCGACACACCGCAGGCGGTCGATGCCATGGTGACGGCGTCCGTCATCCGTATTGCCAAATCACATGCAAGTGAAAAACTGACACTGGAAACGATCGGGACCAGCCTGCGAGCACCAATGGCAACACCCGATGACCACCCGGACAGCCATCTGATCGCCGGCTTGGTCGGTTTCTGCTTTGATGAAACCAGCACGGACATGAGCCATCTGCCGGCCTATGCCATGCAGCGCTGATCTTCAGAGAGAAGCAGGCACGTGAACGCATGCGCCTGCTTCAAAGCTCATTCGCGTGTTTGCGCAATCTCAAGAAAAAACAACGTCATCCGGCGAGAGATCGGCAAGAGACACATGCTCGATCAGAATGCCGCTGGAATCGCCGTCAAAGCTGACATAGACGCCGTCAGCCGTGTCGTGCGACGCGGCGAGAAAACTGTCGAAATCGTGAATGCCGGTGCTGCCCGCGGTGAAATCGCGGAGATTGATCACATCGCCTTCCGCCACATTGAAATCCGCGATGTGGTCGACACCGCCAAGGGTTTTGGCATCGAATATGAATGTATCCGCGCCCGCTCCGCCGAAGAGATGGTCTGTCCCGGTGCCACCGTCGAGAAAATCGTTGCCCGACCCGCCCTTGAGGATGTCGTCACCCGCACCGCCCAGCAGCGTGTCATTGCCGTCGCCGCCATTGAGCGTATCGTTGCCGGCACCGCCATCGAGGTAATCATTGCCGCGGCCGCCGAAGAGAACATCCTTGCCGTCACCGCCCCAGATTCTGTCATCGCCATTGCCGCCGTCGATATAGTCGTTGCCGGCATCGCCATGCATCTCATCATTGCCGCCGCCGCCGAACAGCGTGTCGTTGCCGTCGCCGCCAAATATGCGGTCGTTGCCATCGCCGCCTTCGACGCGATCGTCACCGGCGCCGGCGTTGACATCGATATGGGAAAAATTCGTCGCAATGATCTTGTCATTGCCCGCTCCCGTCGTCAGCTCAAGCCGCTCCAGGTCGACGAAATAGAGATGATTGGCCGGAACCGTCGCATCCCCGAAAAAGAGGTGGCCGCTGGAACCGTTGAAGGTGACCGGTTCGGCAGAGTGGGAAAGATCGACCGCAAGGGTGTCGATACCCGCGCCGCCGCGTGCTGCGCCGCCAACGCCGTTGAACACCAGCCTGTCGTCTCCATCGCCGCCTTCAAGCTGGTCAAAACCGCTCGAACTGGTCAGGATGTCATTTCCAGCCCCGCCATAGAGAAAGTCATTGCCCGCGCCGCCGTCGAGAATATCATTGCCGCCAAGACCCCAGAGATTGTCGTTCCCGTCCGTCCCGTGCAGAACATCGCTTGTGCCACCACCCACTATTTTCGCCATCGAAATGATCTCCCAAAAAGCCTGTGATGGCGGAGTATATGTAAGGACATGTGACAAGCAAGTGTCGTTTTGGAAAAACAAAACATAGTATGTATACTTATTTTACTTGTAATATATTTCAAATTTATAAGTAAAATTTCTGATGTTATGGGATCAAGGCGCACGAATGAGTTTCCCGCATCGTGCCCCCCGCGGCCTGCGGCGGAGGCCCGTGCAAAACCCGTTTTCGCGGAACGGCTGCCATCGGATTTTGACCAGAGGTGACCGGCATTTTCCCGGAGTTATCCACGCTAAAAACCGATGTTAAGCATCTGTTCAGGTTAACAAGACATTCCGGAAATCGTGAGAATTGCAGCTGATCAAACGATGCTACCTTTGCGCGATCAGCCCCAATCCTCAGTTTCACAATGAGATAATGACCCCACGCAGCGCCCGCGCCCAAAACCGTATCCTGATTATCATGGCCTGTTTCATCGGGATTTTCTGCATTATCAGCGGGCGGCTGGTCTTTTACGGCATGAAGGACGATCCGGTGGATTTCAATGGACCGACGGGCTCCATTCTGGCCTCCCGTCCGGACATTCTCGACCGCAATGGTGCGGTGCTGGCAACCGATATCAACACCGTCTCGCTCTATGCCGAACCGCGCAAGATCATCGACCCGGATGAGGCGTTCGAGCTGCTTGCCACCGTCCTGCCCGATCTCAATTTCGAGCAGACCTACGCCCGCCTGAAGGGCAAGGCCGGCTTTGCCTGGCTCAAGCGCGGCCTGACGCCGAAACACAAGAGCCAGATCATGGCGCTGGGCATACCCGGGATCGGCTTTCGCACAGAGAAATCCCGCTTCTATCCCGGCGGCCCGACGGCGGCGCATATTCTCGGCCTGGTCAATGTCGACAATCAGGGCATTGCCGGCATGGAGAAATATATCGACTCGCAGGGTCTGTCCGACCTGCGCGATGTCGGCCTTGCCCATGCGCGCAAGCTCGCACCGGTCAAGCTTTCCATTGACCTCAGGGTTCAGCACGTGGTGCGCGACGTGCTGGTCAATGCGGTCGAACGTTACCGCGCCATTGCCGCGGGCGCCGTGGTACTCGACGCCGACACCGGCGAAGTCCTGGCGATGGGTTCGGTGCCGGATTTTGATCCGAACAATCCGTTCAACGCGCTGGAGAAGGACCGGCTCAACCGCATGTCGGCCGGTGTCTACGAGATGGGCTCGACCATCAAGACCTTCACCACGGCCATGGCGCTCGATTCCGGCAAGGTGGATCTCAACAGCACTTTCGACGCCACCCGCCCCATCACCATCGGCCGCCAGACCATCCACGATTTCCACGGCAAACGCCGCGTGCTGACTTTGCCGGAAGTGTTCCTGTTTTCTTCCAATATCGGTTCGGCCAAGGAAGCGGATGTGGTCGGCATCGAAGGGCATCGCGAATTCCTGGTCCGGCTCGGCCTGCTCGACCGGATGCAGACGGAATTGCCCGAGGTGGCGCGGCCGACAGAGCCGAAAGTCTGGAAGAAGGTTCACTCGATAACGATTTCCTTCGGCCATGGCATGGCCACCACGCCGCTGCAGACCGCAGTCGGAGCCGCGGCTCTGCTGAATGGCGGCATGCTGATCGCGCCGACATTCCTGCCGCGTGGCATTGAAGAAGCGCGGACCATGGCCAAACGGGTGGTCAGCAAGAAGACCAGCGATGATCTGCGCTATCTCTACCGGCTCAATGCCCAGAAGGGCACGGGCGGCTCCGCCAGCCGGACGCAGGTTCCCGGATATCGCGTCGGCGGCAAAACCGGAACCGCCGAAAAGGTCATCAACGGACGCTATTCCAAGGACGTGCGCTTCAACACCTTCATCGCCGCCTACCCCATCGAGAACCCGCGCTATGTCGTGCTGACGATCATCGATGAACCCAAGCCTGTCGACGGGCAGGTCGCCGCGGGCGCCGGCCTCAACGCGGCGCCGATGGCTGCAGAAATCATCCGGCGCTCGGCCAATATTCTCGGCGTGCTTCCGGTGTTCGAGACGGCAGAGGATTAGGCCGGGATGGCCTTGAACATGATCGTGGTGGCGTCGAGATGATCCTTGAACGGATCACGGCAGTAGTCCGGAATGATTCCGGCAATCTGATAGCCCAGGCCGAGGTAAAGCGGTTCCGCCTTGTCGCCGGTCCGCGTGTCCAGGGTGATCAAACCCCGCCCCAACCGGTGCGCCGCGCTTTCCAGCTCGACCATCAACGCCTTGGCGATTCCCTGGCGGCGGAAATCCGGATGCACCATCACCTTGCGGATTTCGGCCCGGTGCGGCTGATTGGGCGGCGTATCGTAATCAAGCTGGCCGGTTCCCGCGATCCTTCCGTCTTTACGGACCACGACCAACAATCGTTTGCCTTGCCGGACCGCTGGAAGCACGCTCATCATCCAGAACGCCTCCCCGTCGGCTTGCGAGAACGGCAAGACGAAGCCGATGCTGGCACCGCCATGCACGCAGGCATGCAGGAGCGCGCCGAGCGCCTGCACATGGGCCTCGATGTCATCGGCATCAAAAACAGCAATATCGTTGGTCAATGGGGCCTCACAGCATGAAAAGCACATAGCGTGCACCGGAATGTTCGGATGTGGCGAAGGCGCTGGGCCCGAACAGCTGATAGCGCAGGCAGTCGCCGGGATTGAGAGCATGGGTCTGGCCATCGACGGTCACCTCAAGCTGGCCTTCGATCAGCAGCAAATGGTGTTCGAGACCCGGGCGTGGCGGGTTGTCATAGGAAATGCGGGCGCCCGGATCGAGCTCGCATTCCAGCATCTCGCCCGCCAGGGTTTGTGCCGGCGGCGATACGGAACGGCGCTTGAAGCCGACACTCGGATCAATCCACACGGCTTGCGCCTCGCGGCGGATCAGCGGCGCGAACTCATCCTCGACCATATGCATCAGCCGCGACATCGTGAGGCCATAGGCGGAACACAGCTTGCCGAGCACCTGGGCGGTGGGACTGACCTCGGCATTTTCGAGCCGGGACAGCGTGGCACGGCTCACCATGCTGCGGCGGGCAAGCTCATCCAGCGACCAGTCGCGCTCCGCCCGCAATCCTTTGAGGCGCTTGGCGATGCGTTGATCCATAGCAGCGGTATCAATCGAGGTGTTTTCCATATATGAGAAATTATCTCTATATAGGAAACATGTCAACCGCGTCTCGTGGAGGTATTCCGGATGTTGGCGCCGCTTGTGCCCCAATCGATGGGCGCTTAGCATTTCATCACATCCTATCAAACTGCGCCGGAGTTCCCCGCCATGCACATGCTTCATCACATTTCGCTCGGCGTTGCCGATATCGAGCGCGCAGCATCTTTTTACGATGCGACGCTTGCCCCGCTTGGATATGTCAGGGTCTGGGAGGATTTGCGGCCGGGTGAAGCGGATCAGGCGGTCGGCTATGGCGCGCCGGGTGGCGGCGACAAGCTGGCGATCAAGCATCGGCCGGAAGGCAGGCACGTGCCCGGCCCCGGCTTTCACCTTGCCTTTGCCGCACCGGATCGGCGAGCTGTCGACCGGTTTCATGCGGCTGCCCTCAGCCATGATGGCAGCGACAACGGCAAACCCGGCTTGCGGCCTCATTACGGCGCGCATTATTACGCAGCCTTTGTCATCGATCCCGACGGACACCGCATCGAGGCCGTTTTCAATCAGCCGGAATGATCGGAGTGACGGATAGGCGACATGACATCCGGACCAGGACCGAATGCCGCTTCCGCCAGAGCGCTTTTTGTCTATAGTTCCAGTTCCATTACCCTGGGACCCACGTCCGGAGCCGCACATGCCATCCACCGAACTTTTAATCGCTTTTTTCATCACCACGGCGATCTTTGCCTATATTCCCGGCCCCGCCATGCTGTACGCGGCGGCGCAAACCATTGCGCGCGGCCGCTGGTCCGGGCTGATGGCGGCATTCGGCATTCATCTCGGCGGCTATGTGCACGTGTTTGCTGCGGCGGCCGGATTGTCGGTGCTGTTCCATGCCGTGCCGGTGCTCTATCTCGCGGTCAAATTCTGCGGCGCAGCCTATCTGGTGTGGCTCGGCATTTCGCTGTTTCGTGCCAAGGTCAATGGCGACGTCACCATGCCGGGTGTAGAGCAGAAATCCGCCCGCCGGGCCTTTCTTGAAAGCATCAGCGTCGAGGTTCTCAACCCGAAGACGGCGATTTTCTTCATGGCGTTCCTGCCGCAGTTCATCGATACTTCTGCGGCGTTTCCGGTCTGGCTGCAGTTCGTGCTGCTCGGAACCATGGTCAATCTGATGTTCTCTTCCGCCGATCTGGTCTGCGTGATCCTGGCGGGAGCCGTGGTCACGCGCCTGAAACGCTCAAGCCATGCCCAGCGGCTGATGCAGCGTGCCGGCGGAACGATCCTGGTAGGGCTCGGTGTGCATCTCGCCCTGCAGAAGAGCTGATCTAGCCTCGTCCGTCCGGATAGACCGCCGGTCCCTTGATCTCGATCTTGTTGCCGAAGGGATCGCGGATGTAAAACGAGTGTCCCATACCGCGGGCCCCGCCATGCATCGCCTCCCGCTCGATCTCGACCCCATGGGCATCGAGATGGGCGCGCAGCGCATCGTGATCGAACGGCCCGGTTGCGATGCAGACATGATCGACGTTGCGCCCGCCCGTCACCGGCGGAACAGCACTGGCGGCGCCGGGGTGGGTAATGTCCCACAGGACGATCAGCGCCGCCCCGCACCAGACCTGCTCCATCCCGAGCGCCGGATAGATATAGCCAGGCCGGCAGCCGAGAACCTCGTAGTAGAATTTCAGCGCGGACGGCATGTCGTCGACGAGAAAGACCACATGATCGATGCCCACCAGAGAAAACGGAACACTCGCTGCCTGCATGGATGTCTCCTCGGGTTCTGATATCCTGCGTGTAAACCGCATCCCATAAAGCAAAATCCGGAACGCCCCTGCCAGGGCGCTCCGGAACTGTAATACTCAAAGGGCCTGTTCAGCGGCCGTCGGGGGTTTTTGTACCGCCCCATTTGTCCTTCACGGCGTCAAAATGCTCTTCCGGCTTGTATTCGGCAACCTGCAGGCCAACCTGCTTTGCCGTCAGGCGGCCCATGGCGGAAAGAACCTGATAGCTGCTGACGACACTGTCGTGCTCCGCTTGTACCAGCGCGAGCTGGCCCGTGATGACATCGGCTTGAGCATTCAAGACGTCGAGGGTGGTACGCTGCCCGACCTTGCGTTCTTCTATCACGCCATTGAGCGCAAGCTGGGCTGCGGCCACGACGCTCCTCTGCGCCACGATGGAGGCCCTGGCGGCATCCAGTTTTGACCACGCGGCGGCAACGGCCTGACGGACGCTGTCTTTCGACACATCCACCTCGATGCGCCGCTGGCCGAGATTCTCCTTCGACTGGCGCACTGCTGCCGCTGTTCGACCGGCTCCATAGATCGGAATCGTCACGTTCAGTTTGGCCGATGCCGCGGAGTTGTTGGGTGTCGTCGCCGATCCGCCCTGGAAAACATCCGTCCGGCTGAGCGTGCCCGTTGCCCCGGCCTGCGGCAGCAGCACACCCTCGTTCACCTTGACCTGATACCCGGCAACGTCGGTGTTGAGTTTCGCCGCACCAATCAGCGGATGATTGGCATCGGCGATGGAATAGGCCTGATTAAGCGATTTCGGCAAGGATTTGGCGGTTGCCGCCGCCGTCAGAGACCCTGGAGTGGCCCCGACGGTCTGGACGTAAGTGGCTTCGGCAATCTTCACATTGGCACGGGCGGTATTGCGGTCGTTGACCGCCGTCGCCTGCGATGCTTCTGCCTGGGCGACGTCGGTGCGGGTGCCCTCGCCCACGTCGAACCGTGCACGGTTGGAGCGCACCTGTTCGTTGAGGAATGCCAGGTTCTTTTCGCGCAGGGCAACAATCTGGCGGTTGAGGTAGACATCCATATAGGCCTGCACGGTCGTCGCCAGAATGGTCTGCTCACTGCCGCGCAAGTTTTCGCGGGCCGCAAGCACACCGGTCTCTGCCGCCGCAACGTTGTTCCTGGTCTGGAAACCGTCGAACAGCATCTGGTCAACCTCGACACCTTCGGTGGAGGAGCTTTTCGTTCCTGCCCTTTGGCCATCAATTTTGCTGCGCTCTGTATTGACCGAGACCTGGCCGGTTACCCTCGGGCGGTAACCGGATTTGGCAATCGCCACGTTCTCGTCCGTCACCCGCACACCGGCGCGGTTCGCATTCAGCGTCGAATTGTTCTGATAGGCCTTCGACATCGCGCCGAAAATCGTTTCGGCCATGGAAGGCGTTGCTGTCAGAACCGAAGTCATCAGCAGGATCGCAGTGAGGCTTCGCTTGGCTGTTATGGACACGGTGAATTTCTCCGACAGTTTGAACAGAGGACTCGGCTCAGCGAACCGTTCGTTCCGATTTGCAAGAGACATTGCGCTACGAACCGCCGATGTCAATGTTGAAAACCGGATGAGCGGCGTTTTTACTATACCTCACCCTTCTCGCGGGCGATAGCGCGCCAGCCGATATCACGCCGGTAAAAGCCTTCCGGCCAGTCGATCCGGGCAATCGCAGCATAGGCGGCGTCCTGCGCCTGCTGCACCGTTTTGCCGCTGGATGTGACATTAAGCACACGCCCGCCATTGGCGACAAGCGCGCCGTCTTTCTCGGCGGTGCCCGCGTGGAATATTCTTACCGTATCTGACTGCGCCGCATCGGCACCCCGGATCACGCTGCCCTTCTGCGGAGATGCGGGATAGCCCTTTGCGGCCATGACGACGGTCAGCGCCGGATCGTCATTCCAGCGCACCGACATCTGGTCCAGCGCGCCATCGGCGGCGGCCTTCAACAAAAGGAGCACGTCATCCTTCAGCCGCAGCATCAGCACCTGTGTTTCCGGGTCACCGAAGCGAGTGTTGTATTCGATCAGCTTCGGGCCCTCCCCGGTGATCATCAGGCCGGCAAACAGCACGCCGCTGAACGGCGCGCCGATTTCCGCCATGCCGCGCATGGTCGGCTCGATCAGTTCGCGCATGGTGCGGTCAATGATCGCCTGCGTCATTACAGGTGCGGGCGAATAGGCGCCCATGCCGCCGGTATTGGCACCGGTATCGCCGTCGCCGACGCGCTTGTGATCCTGTGCCGTGCCGAAAGGAAGGGCTGTCTTGCCATCGCAGAGGCAGAAGAAGCTGGCTTCCTCGCCATCGAGAAATTCTTCCACCACCACTTCGGCGCCGGCGCCACCGAAGGCGCCGTCAAAGCAGGCATCCACCGCATCGAGGGCTTCCTGTACGGTCATGGCCACCACGACGCCTTTACCAGCAGCCAGACCGTCGGCCTTGACCACGATGGGCGCGCCCTGCTTTTCCACATAGGCCCGGGCGGCTGCGGCATCGCTGAAGCGGCCATAGGCGCCGGTCGGGATGTTGAAGCGGGCGCAGAGATCCTTGGTGAAGCCCTTTGAGCCTTCCAGCTGCGCGGCCGCCTTGGACGGGCCGAATACGGAAATGCCTGCGGCGCGCAGATCGTCGGCGATACCGGCAACCAATGGTGCTTCCGGGCCGACGACGACGAAATCAACCGCTTTTTCCTTGCAGAATGCAACGATGGCGGCGTGATCGGCCGGATCGAGCGCCACGCATTCGGCCTCATGCGCAATGCCGGGATTGCCAGGGGCGCAGTAGAGCTTTGTCAGCACGGGAGACGCCGCGATCTTCCAGGCGAGAGCGTGTTCGCGGCCACCGGAACCAATAAGCAAGACGTTCATCGTTTTCTGCTCCGTGCATGAAGGGGTTGCTGTGTCGGTATGGCCTCGGGCACGAAGGGTCAAGCACGCAATCACAGATTTGCCCTGAATTCAGGCGTAATTTACTTGACTGGCGCAGCGCCCGCTGCAAGGTCACGCCATGACACCGGAAAAAGACATCATACAGTCAAGCCAAGGCCGGGGCCGCGTTTTCGACGCGCCGTCGGGACATTGGGTCTATCGTGCACTGCCAGCCTGGCTGTGGCCCTACGCGCAGCTGGCGCGCTGGGACCGCCCCATCGGCTGGTGGCTCCTGCTTTGGCCCTGCTGGTGGTCCGTCGCCCTGGCGTCCAGTGCCGGCGCCAAGGTGGGCGATTCCGTCTGGTCGATCATTCCTTCCCCCTGGCACCTCGCCCTGTTCCTGATCGGTGCGGTCGCCATGCGCGGCGCGGGCTGCACCTACAATGATCTGGCCGACGAGGACATCGACAATCAGGTGGCGCGCACCCGTTCGCGTCCGCTGCCTTCGGGCCAGGTGACGCGCAAACAGGCCAAAATATTCATAGTGCTGCAAGCGCTTGTGGGGCTGCTGGTGGTCATCCAGTTCAACCTCTTCACCATTCTTCTCTCCATCGCCTCGCTGGTGATCGTTGCGATCTATCCGTTCATGAAGCGCATCACCAACTGGCCGCAGCTTGTGCTCGGGCTCGCCTTCTCCTGGGGTGCCCTTGTCGGCTGGTCTGCGCATTTCGGGGCACCAGCGACGCTGAAAGACTTTCTCCCGCCGCTGCTGCTTTATGCCGGCTCGATCCTCTGGGTGATCGGCTATGACACGATCTACGCCCACCAGGACAAGGAAGACGATGCCCTCGTCGGCGTGGGTTCGACGGCGCGGCTGTTCGGCAGCCGCACCCGCGAAGCGCTGATGGTGCTCTATGGCGGCGCGCTGGTGCTGTTCCTCGGGGCGTTTGCCGTGGCGGAAGTGCCCATGCCCGCCGTCGCCGGTCTTCTGGCGGCAGGAGCACATATGTACCGCCAGATCATGGTGCTCGACATCGACGATCCCGCACAATGCCTGCGCCTCTTCCACTCCAACAAAGTTGTCGGCTGGCTGATTTTTGCCGGGCTGGTGCTCGGCGCGCTGTGGACGGTGGTCAAACCGTTCTTTTAGCTTGAACTGATCGCACTCAAGCCTTCAACCAATCGGTCAAGCTCAGCCTCTGTCGTGTAGAGCGCTGGCGAAACCCGCAGGCATTGGCCTTTGGCCACCCCGGTGCGCCGGACTGTCAGGACACGATGCTTGTCGCGCAATGCCGTCATCAAGGCATTGTTGTCGTCCTTGCTGATCTTGCCCTTGATGCGGAACGACGTGATGCCGGCATGCATGGTGTCGTCGTCGGGCGTGAGGATTTCGACAGTTTCGATCGCCCGCGCCTGTTTCACCCAATAGTTGCGAAGATAGGTCAGGCGTGCCTGTTTGCGCTTCGAGCTGATCATCTCGTGCAGATCGAGCGCGGCGGGCACGCTCAAGGTCGCGGCGAAGTTGGTGGTGCCGGTATGAACGCGCGAGCGGATATCGTCCTTCGGCCAGTCTTCATCGGCCAGATCGCGGTCGATATCGGCCAGCCTTTCCTTGCGAATGTACAGGAAGCCCATGCCAACCGGTGCGCCGATCCATTTATGCAGGTTGAAGCCGACGAAATCCGCGCCGAGATCGCTTACCTTGAAATCCATCTGCCCCCAGGAGTGGGCTGCATCGACCACCACATCCACGCCGCGGGCACGGGCCATGTCGGCTATCTCGCGAATGGGCATGACAAGCCCGGTGCGATGGGACAGATGGGTCAAAAGCAGCAGCTTTGCCTTGGGAGTCGCCTCCAGCACGGTGCGATAGGCATCCAGCACGGCTTCCCGCGTCGCCGGCTCCGGAATGGCGAAGGTCTTGACCTCGACACCCCTGCGGCCCGCCAGCGCATTCATGGCATACTGCATGGAATCATAATCGAGATCGGAATAGATCACAGCATCGCCCGGCTGCAGCTTGTTATAACCGGTGATCAGCTTTTGCAGGGCTTCAGTGGCACCACGCGTCAGGGCGACTTCCTCCGGCGCTGCACCAACCGCCCCGGCAACCCGGTTGCGCACATCCTCGGCGTCCTTGCCAAAGGCATTGCGGGCATAGACCGTATTCTGCCGGTTTACGCGCTGCGTGTTTTCCAGATAGGCCTGCAGCACAGGGCGGGCCATGATGCCCCAATAGCCGTTCTCAAGATTGGCGATCGAGCGCTCCACATCGTAGAGATCGCTCACGGCGGCCCAATAGGCGCGGTCCGTGGCAATGGCCGTGTCATTGGCGGCAGGAAGCACCGCTGTTTCCATGGCTGATGCCTTGACGATTGTTGCGGCGAGCGCGGTTGCCGCGCTGCCCATCAGAAAATGACGACGTTCTATACCTGGCATCGGACCGATCCTTCACGCGCTGTGTTCCATCTGGTTCCTGATTAGGACTCCAATGTCACAGCTGCATGAAGGAATTGACGGTGAAGCCGATTGTTCAGCGGTTGCCGGAGGCGATGATTTCCTCACCGCCGACGACGAGACGCAATCCGAGATTGCCCATCTTGCGGCGGGCCAGAAAACGCGGACGGCGGCGGCGCGGTTCACGGCCCTGGCGGCGTTCCACGGGTTCGCCCACGGCAACCGGCCCGATGCTCTGCTCAAGCTGGCGGGCTTCGCCGTCTTCCTCGACCAGCATCATCGGCAGCTTGAACAGATTGGACCAGGCGCGCCAGTCTGCGGCGATGTCATTGAGATCGTGGGCGACCAGCAACGGCACCGAAAGATGCGGATCGCTGTGCATCAGTTCGAGCGTCACGGTGATGTCGCCGAGCTCGTCCTCAGCGGCACGGGCCGTCACGCCCTGAAAGGCGCAGACCGGCAGGGCCAGCGACACCGGCAGGTTGCTGTTCGGCAGTACGCGTTTGACCACCGCGCCGCGCTCATGCAGCGAGAAGGTAATGTCACCCCGGTCATCGCGCGTGGCGTAGGTGACGGTCTGTGGCAGGTGGAATGGGTCGAGCCGGAATTCCTGGCCTGCCCAAACCGGCTTTGCTCCGGCTTTTTTCATGTGACGCCTTCTGTCGATCCTGAGAGCCGGTTTTCCGGTCTTCTCTTTTGTATTTCCCTGTAGAAGCGGACCAATTTTTTCTGGTCTCGTATGGGGAAACAATAGGCGCCAATCCCCCCGCTTCCGCTTAACGAACGCGGTTAACCGTTTCTCATCGCGGGGAATGGTTATCGAAATTCGACCATCGGTAAGGTTTCAAAAAGAGAGATAAACAAAAGACTGACGGGGAAGCTCGACTTGCATCGAAACGCGTCCCCGCCATCGACAGAACCATGAAACAGCGCGCTCAGATGACCTTGCCGGGATTCATGATGCCGGCCGGATCGAAGGATGCCTTGATCCGGCGCATCAGATCCAGCGCCACCGGCGACTTGGTTTCCGACAATTCCTTGCGCTTCAACTGGCCGATGCCGTGCTCGGCGGAAATCGATCCCTTGTAGGCGCGGACGATCCCATGCACGCGGGCATTCACCTCGCCCCAGCGCGCAAGGAAGGCTTCCTTGTCGGCACCGGCGGGCTGGGTGATGTTATAATGCAGATTGCCGTCACCCATATGGCCGAAGGAAACGATGCGCGCACCGGGTATCATTGCGAGCACGGCCGCGTCGGCTTCGGCAATGAATTCCGGGATGCGGGCCACGGGCACCGAAATGTCGTGTTTGATCGAGCCGCCCTCGGGCTTCTGCGCCATCGACATGGCTTCGCGCATATGCCAGAAGGATTTTTCCTGCGCGGTGCTGTCGGCAATCGTGGCATCTTCAACCAGCCCCGCCTCAAACGCCTCCGTCAGAATGGCCTCGATAGTCTCGCGCGCATCTTCAGCGGATCGCGACGAGGAAATATCGATCAGCACATACCAGTTGTGCACGCCCTGCAGCGGATCGCGCACACCTTCCGTATGCGCCACCGAAAACTCGACACCGATGCGCGGCATCAGTTCGAAGCCGGTCAACGCTGCACCCGCATGGCTCTGCGCCAGCCCCAGAAGTTTCAGGGCGTCCTCGGGGCTGTTCAGCCCGGCATAGGCAACACCCTTGCCCTTGGGCAGCGGGAAGAGCTTCATGACAGCCGCGGTAATGACGCCGAGCGTGCCTTCCGCGCCGACAAACAGATCCTTCAGATCGTACCCGGTATTGTCCTTCTTGACGTAGCGCAGATCGTTGAGAATCTCGCCGGTCGGCAGCACCACCTCGACGCCAAGGCAGAGTTCACGCGTGTTGCCGTAAGCCAGCACCGCCGTGCCGCCCGCATTGGAGGAGAGATTGCCGCCGATCTGGCAGGAGCCTTCCGAGCCCAGCGAAAGCGGAAACAGGCGCCCCGCCTGTTCTGCCGCTTCCTGCAATTTCTGCAGGACGACACCGGCTTCGACGATGATGAGGTTGCCGGCGGGCTCGACCGAGCGGATCTTGTTCAGGCGTGACAAGGACAGGATGACCTGCTGGCCTGTCCCATCGGGCATCTGGCCGCCGACAAGGCCGGTATTGCCGCCCTGTGGCACGATGGCTGTTGCCGTCTCGGTGGCCAGCTTCAGGATTGTCGATACTTCATCCACGGTGGACGGCCGCAGGACCAGCGCCGTCTTGCCACCGAATTTTTCCCGCGGTTCGATCAGGTAGGGTTCGATGTCCCGCGCGTCATGCAAGGCGTTTTTCTCACCCACGATGGCAGTAAAACGGGCAACAAGGTCTGGCGTCAGGGTCATTTGATCTGTTCCAACTCTTCTATGGGAGGCACGCGCGGCGCGGCAGCGCGGACAAGGCGGTCATTGATGGCTTCGCCCAGTCCGGTGAAGGGGATCGGCTCGACAGCAATGACGGCACCGCCGAGACGGTCGAGACGCTTCATGTAATCGAAAAGATTGGTGGCGGCCTCCCGCAGATTGCCCGTCTCGCTGAGGTTGAGACGCGCGCTCGCCCTATGGGCATCCGCAGCGCGGTGCGGACCGAAGGCCAGCAGTGCCTCGCCATCCCGCACCTCGTGCACATTGAGGCGGACACCGGCGGCAGGAGCGTAATGCGAGGCCATCATGCCGGGCGCCTCGATCGCGGCACGCTGATCCATGCGCCGCAGCGATTGACCAATGAGAGCTTCGATATCCTCGGCGGCAAGCCCGCCGGGCCGCAGCAACAGTACCGCATCGCCATCCACCTTGACGATGGTCGATTCCAATCCGACCTCGGACGGTCCGGCATCGAGGATCAGGGCAATCTTGCTGCCGAGATCATCGGCAACGGCCTGCGCACTGGTGCCGCTGATCCTGCCGGATGTGTTGGCGCTGGGGGCGGCCAGCGGATGACCGAGCGCTGCGATGATCTTTCCGGCGATACCGCGCGGCATGCGCAGTGCCACCGTATCGAGACCGGCCGCCACCAGGGGATGAATATGGGTGTCGGGCCGCAACGGCAGGACCAGTGTCAGGGGACCGGGCCAGAACGCATCCATCAGTTTGCGAGACAACGGATCGATCGCCGCATAGCGTTCCGCCATGGCGATATCCGAGACATGGCAGATAAGCGGATTGAAATGCGGCCTGCCCTTCGCTTCGAAGATACCGGCAACGGCATCGCCATTGGTGGCGTCAGCCGCCAGGCCATAGACTGTCTCGGTCGGAATGGCGACAAGCTGGCCTGCAGCCAGCGTCTGGGCTGCCTTCTGAATTGCCTGTTCATCTGGTGCTATTGTCTCGGCCAAGGGCGCTTCTCCGATCGTGCGCATTGCCTACACGATGGGCAGGGCTCGCCGCAAGTCTGCGCTGATGAACTCACCGTATGAGGTGATGCGTAAAATTGAATCCACCCATGGTAAAAATTAGCAAGGTTTGGCTGATAGAGATGGGCGGTCAACGAGGATAGAGCCACATGTTCCGCCATCTGCTTGCCATCATAGCTGCTGCCCTTATCGCACCGGCCATTGCGCATGCCGGAGAATCCATCAAGCTCAAGGGCCCGTCGGCACGGCCAAACTCGGTCACCTTTGTCGGCTATGACAGTTTCGATGCCAATGGCAATCCTGTCTGCACGCCCTGCATCGAGCAGCGCGCGGCGGAAGCCGCCAAGCTTCAGGCCTATCTGGAACGCCGCGAACGCTCGCGCCAGTACATGGCCCGCCTTCAGGGCAACGGCCCCAAACCGGACTCTTTTATCGCCACCGCCAATGCAGCGACACTGCCGGCAGCACACGCAGCACCGGTCGCGCAAACCACGGCAACGCCGGCACCGGCGGCACCCGCCGCCGCCAGCGGATTGCTTGCAGTCGAAGCGACGCCGCTGCGCGCCAGCATGCAATAAGCCAGCGCAAGGCCAGCGGACAAGCGCGAGGTTTTCGCGCCTGCCCGTTGATTATCCAGCAATTTTCGAGAAATCAGCGACCGTGTTCGTGGCTGTGCGGATACGGGCAAGCAGCGCCAGGCGATTGGCTCGAACGGCCGGATTCTCGTCATTAACCAGTACATCTTCAAAAAATGAATCAACCGGTTCACGCAAAGCACTCAATGCGATCATGGCGCCGGAAAAATCCTGTTTTTGAATCGCTTGCGCCGCGTCCTTCTCAGCCTGATTCACCGCGGCAAAGAGCGTCTTTTCCGCATCGAGTGCAAGCAGCGCCGGGTCAACCGTATCGGCGACAACCGTACCCTTTTTCTCCTCGGCACTCAGAATATTGGCTGCGCGCTTGGTGCCGGCCAGAAGGTTCTTGCCCTCTTCCGAGTTGAGATAGACCACCAGCGCTTCAACGCGGCGAGCGATCAGCAGAAGATTATCGGCGCCGTCAGTCAGCACCGCATCGATCAGGTCATGCCGTGCGCCGAGTTCGCGCAGATGCACTTTCAGGCGATCATGGAAGAACGCCAGAAGGTCGAGCAGAACCGGCTGCGCGTGCTCGGCCACCTCGCCGCGCAAACGCTTTTCAAAACCGGAAATGGCGTTGGTGACATCTTCCTCACCATCGACATCGCCGGAATTCTGGGCGGCCTGCTGCGCCTCGTAGCGCTCGACATGCTTTTCAACGGCGTCTTCGCGCAGCTGCGCAAAGGCGGCCTGGAAGAGCGGAAGAAGCGCGATCTGCCAGTCGCTTGAAAGCAGCAGGCGGATGACGCCAAGCGCCGCACGGCGCAGGGCGTAGGGGTCTTTCGAGCCCGTCGGCTTTTCGTCGATGGCCCAGAAACCGACCAGCGTATCGAGCTTGTCGGCGAGCGCGACAGCCACGGAAACCGCATCGCTCGGCACAAAGTCGGATGGCCCTTGCGGCTTGTAATGTTCTTCAATCGCGGCTGCGACCGATGGATGTTCGTTCTGCAGCAGCGCATATTTGCGGCCCATGCCACCCTGCAGTTCCGGGAACTCGCCGACGATTTCCGTCGTAAGGTCGGCCTTGGCCAGTGCGGCCGCACGGGCGGCCAGTACCGGGTCGGCCCCGACCTGCGGCGCGATATCGCGTGCCAGCGCCTTGATCCGCGTGACGCGTTCGCCCTGGGTGCCGAGCTTGGCGTGGAAGGTCACATTCAGGGCGTCGAGCCGCGCCATGCGCTGATCGAGCGGCTTCTTCAGATCGAGATCGAAGCGGATGGCGGCAGCCGCGAGCTTTTCCATATCGGGCAGATCGTGCTGGTCGGTCGTCCAGAAATAGAGCGCGTCGGAAAGACGGGCACGGACGACCTTACCATTGCCGTAGGCGATCTCCTTGCCGCCATCGCTGGCCACGATGTTGGAAACCAGGATGAACTTATTGGAGAGCTTGTCCGTCTCGCCGGCTTTGCGCGTGACAAAGCACTTCTGGTTCGTCTTGATGGTGAGACGAATGACCTCCGGCGGAATGGCAAGGAAATTGTCCTCGAATTCGCCCATCAGCACGACGGGCCACTCGACGAGACCCGACACCTCTTCCAGCAGGCCTTCGTCCTCGACCAGTTCAAGGCCCGACGCAAAGGCTATATTCTGCGCATCCGCCAGAATGATCTCCTTGCGGCGATCCGCATCGAGTACGACCTTGGCCTTTTCCAGCTTGGCGACATAATCGTCAAAGCGGCGAACGGTGATCGGCTGGCCGTCGCTCAGGAACCGGTGCCCGTAGGTGATATTGCCGGACCGCAGGCCACTCACCTCGAAATCGACGACAACCGGTTCTTCGGTCTCACCGCCGAACATGCAGACGATCGACTGAAGCGGACGCACCCAGCGCAGGCTGCCGGCCTTTGCCGAGGCTGCCCCCCAGCGCATGGATTTCGGCCATGGAAATTCGCGAATGATCTTTGGCAGGAGTTCCGCGATGATTTCTTCGGCGGGCCGGCCCGGCTTTGTCAGATGGGCGACGTAGAAATCACCCTTCTTCGGGTCGGTGTGCACGTGGGCCTGTGCAATATCGGTCAGGCCAGCGGAACGCAGAAAGCCCGCAATGGCTGCCTCCGGCGCGCTGACGCTCGGTCCCTTGCGATCCTCATGCACGTCTTTCGACCGTGCGGTCAGGCCGCGGATATCGAGCGTGAGACGGCGCGGCGTCCAGTAGTCACCAGCCGCTTCATAGGTGAGGCCAGCCTCGACCAGGCCATCGGTGACGAGCTTTTTCAGATCGCCGGCCGCCTTGCGCTGCATGCGGGCGGGAATTTCTTCCGAGCGAAGTTCGAGCAAAAGATCGGGCATTATACGGACTCACTCTTGAAATTGACGCCGCCGGCTTCGGTCAGAAGGAACGCCTCGCCGCACTGCCGGGCGAGATTGCGGACCCGCAGGATATAGCTCTGCCGTTCCGTCACCGAGATCACACCGCGCGCATCGAGCAGGTTGAACGCATGCGAAGCCTTGATGCACTGGTCGTAGGCCGGAAGGACCATGCGGTGCACCGGGCTGTTGTCGCCGTCCTTGGGTGCGCCCGCGCGCAGAAGCGCTGCGCACTCGGCTTCCGCATCCTCGAAATGCCGCAGCAGGACCGAGGTGTTGGCATGTTCGAAATTGTGCCGCGAATATTCCTGCTCCGCCTGCAGGAACACATCGCCATAGGTGACCTTTTCATCGCCCTCGAGGCCATTGAAATTCAGGTCGTAGATGCTGTCGACGCCCTGGATATACATGGCGAGCCGCTCCAGACCATAGGTCAGCTCACCCGAAACGGGCGCGCATTCAATGCCGCAGACCTGCTGGAAATAGGTGAACTGCGACACTTCCATGCCATCGCACCAGCATTCCCAGCCCAGACCCCAGGCGCCGAGCGTCGGGCTTTCCCAGTCATCCTCGACGAAACGCACATCATGCAGCAGCGGATCAAGGCCGATGGCCGCCAGCGAGCCGAGGTAAAGCTCCTGCAGGTTGGCAGGCGATGGCTTCATGATCACCTGATACTGGTAATAGTGCTGCAAGCGGTTGGGGTTCTCGCCGTAACGGCCATCCTTGGGGCGGCGCGATGGCTGAACATAGGCTGCCTTCCACGGCTTGGGACCGAGCGAACGCAATGTTGTCGCCGGGTGGAACGTACCCGCGCCGACTTCCATGTCATAGGGCTGCAGGATGACACATCCATGCTGGGCCCAGTAATTATGAAGCGTCAGGATGAGACCCTGGAACGAACGGGTCGGGTGCATATGATCGGGCAATGGGACGGTCACCGGTCAGGCCTTTTTGACGGGAAATGGAGTGCCCGTCCTAAGACGTGCCGTCTGGCCGGTCAAGAGAAAGGAAGCCATGACAATGGCTTTCGCAGGCACCCGCAGCGGAAATCATGGCAAGGGTGCCTTGAACAGCACCCCTGTTTCCCACGATGATCAGCCCTTGTTGTCCGGAGCCGGGACAGGAGCCGGTTGCGGCGCTGGAGGTTCCGGTGCTTTCGGGGCATCGCTACCATTCTTGGCAACGCCCGGCTCCTTTGCATCGGGAAGGCCGTTCTTCAGCTTTTCCTCGATCTTGACCAGATCTTCCGGCTCAGGCTTGGAATCGCGGGCGTGGGCCCACTGGAAAGTCGCTTCCAGCTTGCGCCCTGCACGCCAATAGGCATCGCCCAGATGATCATTGATGGTTGCATCTTCGGGACGCAGCTTCACCGCCTGCTCCAGCTGGATGACAGCATCGGCATAATTGCCCATCCGGTAATAGGCCCAGCCGAGCGAGTCGACGATATAGCCATCCTGCGGACGGGAGGCGACGGCCTTCTTGATCAGGTCCAGCCCCTGCTCCAGCTTGATATTCATGTCGATCCAGGAATAGCCGAGGTAATTCTGCACCTGTGGCTGATCGGGATAGAGTTCAAGCGCCTTGGTGAAATTCGGCTCCGCCTTGTCCCACTGCTTCAGCCGCTCATAGGCAATGCCACGCTGGTAGAAAATCATCCAGTCGTTGCGTTCGGGCTTTTCGATCGCCGCAACAGCCTTGTCATAGGTTTCAGCGGCTTTGGCGTAGTTCTTGTCCTGCGCATAGATGCTGCCGATGGCAAGGTAGGTGCGGATATCCTTCGGATCGGCCGCCAGAAGTCCGTTCAAATGCGTGATCGCCTCGTCATGGCGCTTCAAAATGGCAAGATTGATGGCAATCTGCATTTCCGCATCGCGGTTATAGGCGGAATCGGCAGGAATGCGCGTGAAGTACTCGACAGCCTTTTCCGGCTGCTCCAGCTTGGCACTGATGTCACCGATCTGGAAAAGGGTTGCATCGTGATCGGGGCGCAGCGGCAGCGACATCTGCAGATAGAGTTTGGAAAAGGCTTCCGCTCCGCTGCGGTTGATCGCGGTGGCCAAGGTATAGAGCACTTCCGCCGCGCCCTGCTGCGGGGTCTCTACGAGCGGCTTGACGGCCTTGCCGGACGAAAGCTGCTTGCCGAATTCGACCAGAACCATGCGGCCGGACAGCACTTCCGATGCGTCCTTGATCAGCGTTTCCGCGCCGGCTTTGTCACCATTGCGCATCTTGAACGAGGCATAGGCCTCGATCAGCCGCTCATAGGTATCTGGCGCGGCAGCCAGGCTCGGGCGGTCCTCGAGAGCGCTCTGATAGAACGCTGCCGCCTTGTCTTTCTGTCCAGCCATATCGGCGATGAGAGCCGAATTGTAGATCTTGAACAGGGCAAAACCGTCCGGGCCCTTCAGCTTGCTGATCATGGCCAGCGCTTCATTGGGCTTGCCGGCTCCGGCCTTGGCCCAGGCCGAAATCAGACCGGTGATCATTCTGTCGAGATCCGACTGGAGCGACAGCATCATCAGGGTATCCACCTTCTGGTACTGCTTCTTGTTCAGGGCATCGATGCCAAGCGCCAGGCGCGAGAAGCGTTCGATCTCCGGAACCGATTTCAGTTCCTGCGCAATCGGCAATGCCTCCTTGAACTGACCGTCGGTCAGGAGAACCAGCAGGAGGCTCTGGCGCAGTTCCTTGTTTTTCGGATCATAGGCAAGAGCCTGCCGGTAGAAGGAAATGGCGCTGTCGAAATCATTGCTGCGTTCAGCGGTGCGGGCAGAGAGGAAGGCGCCGGACAATGATCCCGCAGCAGTTACCAGATCCTTGCCGGTCGCGGCCGGTGCGGAAATGACACTGATGGTCAAGGCAGCGAGTGTTGCGCCCATCACGGAGCCAAGCAATTTACTGCGCTGCATATACAAAATCCCTCTTCATTGTCGTCATGATGAAATGATCGCCCGAATCCTCAGGAAAAGCATGGCCTTTTTACGGTCCACTCTCAAGTTTCATCGAAAGAATAAAGGCAATTGCCTGCCAGAGGCCATGGCAGGCGTTCGATCCACAACGGATCAGTTCACCCGACTGATGCAAAAGTCGATGACCTCCAGAAGGGCATCCTTCTGCGGCGACTGATCGAGCGGGGCCAATGCATCGCGGGCAATCCCGCCAAAATGCCGGGCGCGCTGGATCGTATCGCTGAGGGCGCCATAGCGGGTCATCAAGCCCTTGGCCTTTTCCAGAGCCTTGTCGTCGTTGACACCGTTCTCCAGCGCTTCCTTCCAGAACAGGCGCTCTTCCGCCGTGCCGCGACGATAGGTCAGAACCACCGGAAGGGTAATCTTGCCTTCGCGGAAATCATCGCCGGTGTTCTTGCCGAGATCCTTGGCATTGCCGCCGTAATCCAGCGCATCATCAACCAGCTGGAATGCGAGGCCGAGATTGAGGCCATAGGAGCGCAGTGCCTGGCGATCCGTGCGCGAGGAGGATGCAATGATCGGCCCCACTTCCGCCGCGGCGGAAAACAGCGCGGCTGTCTTGGCCTTGATCACCGCCAGATACTCATCTTCGGTTGTCTCGAGATTTTTTGCCGCCGCAAGCTGCATGACTTCGCCTTCGGCAATGACCGAGGCGGAGGTTGCCAGCACATCGAGCGCTTCGAGCGAGCCGACATCCACCATCATCTTGAACGCCTGGCCGAGCAGGAAATCGCCAACGAGAACGCTGGCCTGATTGCCCCAGATCATGCGCGCCGTGCTCTTGCCCCGGCGCAGGTCGCTCTCGTCAACCACGTCGTCGTGCAGCAGCGTTGCCGTGTGCATGAACTCGACGCTGGTGGCGAGCTTGACGTGGCCATCGCCCTGGTAGCCGAACATGCGGGCAGCCGCGAGCGTGATCATCGGGCGCAGGCGTTTGCCGCCGGACGAGATCAAATGGTTCGCCACTTCGGGAATCATCTCGACGTCCGAACCTGCTTTCGACAGGATCAGTTCGTTGACACGGGCCATGTCGGCCTTGGTAAGATCAATCAGCGGCTGCACCGATCCCGTGCTGCTCTTCTTATCGTCCAGACTGACAACAACGCCCAAAACGAAACTCCTAAACTTCTCGCATAATGCGGCGACACCTTATTTTGACAGGCTATAACCCGCAAGCGGCGAATTGGCGCGCAAAAATGGCAGGGGTTACAAATTCGTGATAAAGCCCACACATATGCTACAGGACTTACGGCACTTCCGGGCCAGTCATATGGGTAATGGCAATGATCGAAATCATGCGTACAAACGATCCTGTTCTCATCTCCTTTGTCGAATCACTGCTCAAGGATGCCGGCATCCGGCACTTTATCGCCGATTCCAACATGAGCGTCCTTGAAGGTTCGGTCGGCATTCTCGCACGCCGGGTGCTGGTCGATGCCAACCGGGAGGACGAAGTCCGGCGGTTGCTCAAAGACGCCTGCCTCGAGCGCGAGCTGCGCGGCTGATCCATGCCATCGACCGATACGCCCCATACGCTGGATGCATTCCATCGCGGCCGGTTCCACCTGCTCCAGCCCGCGCTGAAGGGGCACCGGTCCGGGGTCGACGCCATGGTGCTTGCCAGTGCCGTACCCGATGATTTTTCCGGCCGTGTCGCCGACCTTGGCGCCGGTGCCGGGGCGGCAGGTCTTGCCGTGCTCGCGCGCTGCAGCAAGGCCAAGGCGGTCTTGATCGAACGGTCCGATTTCATGGCCGATTTCGCCCGCAGATCGCTCGCGCTGCCGGAAAATGCCGCCATCGCTGCGCGCACCGAACTTGTGCAGGCGGATGTCACCCTGACCGGCAAGGCGCGGGTTGCGGCAGGGCTTGCCGACAATAGCTTTGACTTCGTGATCATGAACCCGCCCTTCAACCGGCCCACCGACCGCGCAACGCCCGATCCGGTGAAGGCGGAAGCCCATGTCATGACCGACGGCATGATGGAGCAATGGATCCGCACGGCCGCTGCCATCGTCAAACCCGGCGGCGCGCTGGCCATCATCGCCCGCCCGGCTTCGATAGCCGAACTGCTCGGCGCCTTGCAGCGCCGCTTTGGCGGGCTGGTCATCGTGCCGGTGCAGCCAAGACCGCAGGACGCGGCCATCCGTATCATTATCAAAGGTATTCGCGGCAGCCGTGCGGGCCTTACGCTTGCCCCGGCCCTGATCATGCATCACGAGACCGGCAACGGCTTTACCGAGCGTGCAACGGCGATAAACAATGGCCTGACGTCACTTTTGTAGCATTTTCCGCACGGTGCCATTGTGATTTGATGTGCACCGCTTACATGCGCATGACCCAACCCCGTGCCCGAACGTATAGAAGGAGAGAGCATTGGCCCGATTGATCCGAAAATTGCTGCCGCGCCGCTGGCGCCCCGATTTCGTGGAGATACCGGTGGTTCGCCTGCACGGCGCCATCATGTCTGGCGGTGGTCAATTCCGGCAAAATCTTTCCCTTGCGTCCGTCGCATCGGTTCTGGAAAAAGCCTTTGACGACAAGGATTCACCTGCGGTGGCGATTTCGGTCAATTCGCCGGGCGGTTCACCGGTGCAGTCGCGCCTGATTTACCGGCGCATCCGAGACCTGGCAGCCGAAAAAAACAAGAAGGTCTATGTCTTCGTCGAGGACGTCGCGGCTTCCGGCGGCTATATGATCGCCGTTGCCGGTGATGAGATCATTGCCGATCCATCATCCATCGTCGGCTCGATCGGCGTTGTCTCGGCAAGTTTCGGCTTTACGGAACTGATCAAGAAGATCGGCGTGGAACGGCGCGTCTATACGGCAGGAAAGAACAAGGCGACGCTCGACCCCTTCAAGCCGGAAAACAAGGCTGATATCGAACATCTGAAGGCGTTGCAGCTGGAAATCCATGACACCTTCATCGATCTGGTCAAGGAACGGCGCGGCGACAAGCTGAGCGACAGCGCCGATCTCTTCACCGGCCAGTTCTGGACGGGAACACGCGGTGTTGAACTCGGTCTGGTCGACGGTCTTGGCGACATGCGCTCCTATCTCCAGTCGCAATATGGCCCCAAAACCAAGCTAAAATTGATCTCGCAGCCGCGCGGCCTGTTCGGGCGCAGAATACCATCCGCCAGCGTGCAGATCGAAGGGCTTGGCAGCGGTTTGGCCAATGGGTTGATGGACGCAGCCGAGGAACGGGCGCTCTGGTCGCGTTTCGGACTGTAAACCGGCGCAGGATTTTTTGGCAAGGCCGGAACTCCGTGCTATGAATGCGGATAGGAATGATATCGGTAGTCGAGGGTTACAGACGATGCCACAATTGATCTTTTTTGCTCTTGTCGGCGCCGCCGCCTATTACGGCTATCGTTCGTTCAAGAAGGAAGCACAGCGCGTCTCGCAGCGCGTGCGCGAGGCCGAAAAAGAGGCACAGAATCGTGCACAGGGAACACTGGTCCAGGATCCCGAAACCGGTGAATACCGCCTGCGCAAAGACTGAGCGTCCATGCTTGCCAGTCCTGACCATACAATCAGCCTGACCGCCCCGGCCAAGATCAATCTTGCGTTGCATGTGACCGGCAGACGTGACGACGGCTACCATCTGCTCGACAGTCTCGTCGTGTTTGCCCGCTTCGGCGACCGGCTGAGCGTGACGAAAGCGGCGGCGGATTCCTTCACCCTGTCCGGTCCCTATGGCATGGGCCTTCCCGCCGACGATACGAACCTGGTGCTCCGGGCGCGGGACGCCCTGCGCCAGCGGTATGGCGAACGGGCGACGCCGGTCGCCATTCATCTGGAGAAACATCTGCCCGTCGCCTCCGGCATCGGTGGCGGCTCCAGTGATGCAGCGGCCACCCTGCGTGCTCTGGCTGCCCTGTGGGCTATCGATGCCAGCCTGACGGACCTGGCCGCACTCGGCCTGCCGCTGGGTGCCGACGTGCCGATGTGCCTGCACGGCGAGGCGCTGATCGCGCGCGGCATCGGCGAAGAGATCGAGCGCATCGCAGCCTTTCCGCGCCTGCCCATGGTCCTCGTCAACAATGGGGTGACAGTGTCGACACCGCAGGTCTTTTCCGCACTGACCCGCCGCGACAATCCTCCCCTGCCCGCGCTGCCTCCCCTGACATGCCTTGCGGAGGTTTGCGCCTATCTACGGCAGACGGACAACCATCTTTTCGCAGCCACGCAAAAGCTTGCGCCCTCGATCAACGGAAGCATGCAGGCATTGCTGGACACCAACCCGTTGCTCGCGCGCATGTCCGGCTCGGGCGGCACCTGCTTTGCACTCTACAGCGATGACGCGGCGGCTGATGCAGCCGCAACGCGGTTGCGCCAAAGCCAGCCCGCGTGGTTTATCGTCGCCACCAGCAGCACTATGGAAGGGAACTGATCTTGGCCCGCATTGACGAGACACGCCCCTTTGTACCCGTCGGGATTGCCGTGCTGACCGTTTCCGATACGCGCACGCTCGATGACGACAAATCCGGCACGACGCTGGCCGACCGCATCACGGCAGCAGGACACCGCCTGGTGGACCGAGCCATCGTGACCGATGACCGCGACGCGATACGCGACAAGGTGCTTGCCTGGTCAAACAGCCCCGATGTGGATGTCGTTATCACCACCGGCGGTACGGGCTTTACCGGCCGGGACGTAACACCTGAAGCACTGGAGCCGATCTTTGAAAAGCGCATGGACGGCTTTTCCGAGGTATTCCACCGGATCTCCTACGACAAGATCGGCACGTCGACCATCCAGTCCAGGGCAACCGGCGGTGTGGTCAATGCCACGTTCGTTTTCGTGCTGCCGGGCTCACCCGGCGCCTGCAAGGATGCCTGGGATAATATTCTCCAGTTCCAGCTCGACTACCGCCATATGCCCTGCAATTTCGTCGAGATCATGCCTCGGCTGGACGAACATCTCAAACGGGGCTAACAGCTATTTCGACGCGCCGGGAATAATCTCCGCCCGCAGACGCTTCATGGCGAGACCGCGCGCCAGGTCCGCCGCACTCTTGCCCGGAGCCGACAAAGCCATCGCCTGACGCTTTGAAATCAGCAGCCCGTTGGCGAGAGGATTTCCGGGCGCAAAAACCCGCGCGAAGAACGGCTTCCGATGCGCGTGGGAACGGGTGAAACAGGCTGGCCCCTGCATGCGTTCCACATGAAGGGAGACAGCCTCGATCCAGCCGTCGATCAGCCGCGCACCGGGTTCGATGAACAAAATCCAGTCGCTGCGCGCGCGGCGCAGACCGTCGATCAATGTCTGGTCCTGCAGGAAAATACACCCAGCCGCATCGGCCACGCGGTGGGTCTGGTCGGTCGATCCGTGATCGATGACGATGACATCGCTCAACACACCTTCGACAGCTCCGCCCACCAGTCCGCCGAGCGTTCTGGCCAAGGGTTCATCGGCATTGCGGGTTTCGATCAGGACGGAAATCATTCATTTCAGTTATAGTATTATTATTGAAATTTCCATCATCCTTTTTCAGCAGATTGTTCTTGATTTGTTCTCATAATTTGCTAGGAATACATTCATGTTGCGACGGTATGAGCGACTCGGTTTCGCTCCGGTCTCAAGGAGAATGTCAATGAACATCATGGTGCAGGCGGACAAGGCCGCTTTCGGGCAAGGCCGTGCCGAACATGCCAATGTGCTGGTCGACGAAGCCGGGTTGCGGATCGACCATGGACGCCGGCGCGGACGCGGCGCAGGCATGAACCCATCCGGGCGTTTCGAGCCGGAAACCCGCCATGTCTTTGACGATGGCTGGGAAACAATCGAGGACCTGCCCGCCTTCAAGACCGAGGTGCAGATCGAGAAGCCGCGCACGATCATCACGCGCAATGACTCGCCGGATGTCGGCTTCGACCGCTCGATCAATCCCTATCGCGGCTGCGAGCACGGCTGCATCTATTGCTTCGCCCGTCCCACCCACAGCTATATGGGTCTGTCCGCCGGGCTCGATTTTGAATCGAAACTGTTTGCCAAGCCCGATGCCGCCAGGATGCTCGACCGCGAACTGTCCAAACCGGGGTATACCGCCAAAACGATTGCCATCGGTACCAATACGGATCCCTATCAGCCGATCGAGAAGAAGTGGCGCATCATGCGCGAGATTCTGCAGGTGCTCGAAGAGCATCAGCACCCCGTCGGCATCGTCACCAAATCGGCGCTGATCATGCGTGATATCGATATTCTCGCCCGCATGGCCGATAAGGGTCTTGCCAAGGTCTGCCTTTCCGTCACGACGCTGGACGGCAAGCTTGCCCGGACGATGGAACCGAGGGCCTCAACCCCGACGCGGCGGCTGCAAGCGCTGCGTGCACTCTCCGACGCGGGCATTCCGACGGGAACCCTGGTGGCCCCGATCATTCCGGGTCTCAACGATCACGAGATCGAGCGCGTGCTTGACAGCGTGTATGCGATGGGCGCGCGCGAAGCCGGCTACGTGCTCCTGCGCCTGCCGCTCGAGGTCAGTCCCATCTTCAAGGAATGGCTGCTGCGCAACTACCCGGACCGTTATCGCCATGTTCTTTCCCTCGTGCGCTCCATGCGCGGCGGCAAGGATTACGACGCGGAATGGGGCAAGCGCATGCGCGGCGACGGTCCCTATGCCTGGCAGATCGGACGCCGGTTCGAAATCGCCGCCAAGCGCCTCGGCATCAATCTCGCCAAGCGCCGTCTGCGCACCGACTTGTTCGTGCCAACCGCAGGCAGCGAACAGTTGTCGCTGTTTTAACCAATCAAACGGGTCTTCGACCTGTTTCTGAAAATCCGTCGAGCGCCCCCCATCCCGCTGACGGAAGTCCCGATGCCCTACCCCATCCGCATCGGGGCCTTGCAGAGAATCAGAACGAATGCGAGTCTCGCCGCAACATGGCTCGATTGCGTTCTGATTCTCTGCTTCTTCCTCTCGATACCGGCAAACCCGATTTTGCGACGGAGCGCCGGCTCATGCGCGACGGCGTGCTCCATATCGTGGGGATCGACGAAGCCGGTCGCGGGCCACTGGCAGGCCCTGTTGTCGCTGCGGCGGTCATCCTTGACCCCGAGCGGATTCCCGATGGTCTTGACGATTCAAAACGCCTGACCGCCAGGAAGCGCGAGGAATTGTTCGATATCATTTTGCAGACAGCGCTGGCATCGGGTATTGCCAGTGTCGCCGCGCCGGCAATCGATGCCACAGATATTCTGAAAGCCGCGCTGGAGGCCATGCGCCGCGCCACCTGCGGCCTTTCCATCCTGCCGGGCCACGCGCTCATCGACGGGCGGGATGTGCCGCGCGGCCTTCCCTGCCCCGGCACGGCGATGATCAAGGGCGACCAGCGTTCGGTCTCCATTGCCGCGGCCTCCATTCTCGCCAAGGTCAGCCGCGACCGGATGATGGCACAGGCCGGCCGCCACTACCCGGCCTATGGGCTTGAGACCCATGCGGGCTACGGTACAGCGTTTCATCGCAGCGCGATGCTAACCCACGGACCGGTGGCTGGCCTGCACCGTTTCAGTTTTGCACCGCTGAAGAACCGGGACGTTTAGGGCGGGGTCACGCGCCCAAAAGAAAAAGCCGCCTCGCGGCGGCTTTCTCTAATTCCATTTGCCCTCAATCAGTTCAGGCGGGTCTTCACTTCGCTCAAGGAAGACTTGAACAGGTCAGCCGATGTCTTGGCATCAACCTTGTCCTTGAGGATACGTCCAGCAGCGGCAACAGCGATATCGACTGCGGAAGCGCGAACGTCGTTGACTGCCTCGGTCTCGGCCTGGGCGATCTTCTGCTCGGCAAGCTTGTTGCGGCGGGCAACATATTCTTCCGTCTTCTGCTTGGTTTCCTCAATGATAGCATGGGCTTCGCGCTGCGCAGCGGCAACGATCTCGCCAGCTTCCTTTTCGGCTTCCTTGCGCTTGCGCTGATACTCGGCCAGCAGCGACTGCGCTTCCTCGCGCAGGCGGCGGGCTTCTTCCAGCTCGTCGCGGATGCGCTCGGCGCGGCCGTCAAGCGACTTGCCGACAACGCCCGGAACCTTGAGGTAAACCATCAGCGCCAGGAAGATAACCAGCGCAATCAGGGCCCAAAATGTTGCGTCCATCATGCTTCTCCTTAACCGCGCACGGCTTTGACCGCAGCGGAAACACTTGCCGTATCGACAGTTCCACCGATGATCTTCTTGACGATTTCCGCCGCCGTTTCCTCGGCGATGGCACCGACGCCAGCCATTGCCTTGTCCTTGATGGACGCAATGCTTGCCTCGGCTTCAGCCAGCTTCTTTTCCAGGGCAGCAGAGATTTCCGCTGTTTCAGCGTCTGCCTTGGCCTTGGATTCATCACGGGCGGTCTGAGCAATGCTGCCGGCCTTTTTCTTGGCTTCGGCAAGTTCCTGCTCATAGGCGGCGAGCGCCTCATCCGATTCCTGCTTCATGCGGGCAGCCTGATCGAGATCGGTTGCGATGCGATCGCGGCGGGTCTCGATGATACCGCCGATACGCGGCAGAACCACACGCGACAGGAACAGGTAGAAAAATGCAAATGTCAGTGCCAGCCAGAGCAGCTGCGAAGCAAAATGGCTGGAGTCGAAAGGCGGGAAAACACCTTTATGCGCCACACCCGTTTCGGAGTGGGTCGCAGTGGCATGGGCATCAGACGCGCCACCCGTTGCAGCCGTGTCGGCATGCGCAGGTGTCTCGGTCTGAGCGGTTGTGGATGCGGCATGAGCCGAAGACACAAACATATGTTGTCCCCTTGGTTCGGGCATTTCCCGATCTGCTGACTTTAAATATTATACTGGCCGCGCAGAGCGCAGCCAGTATGAATTGCTTGCTGATTAAACAGCGAACAGAAGCAGAAGAGCGATGAGCAGCGAGAAGATGCCCAGAGCTTCAGTAACGGCGAAGCCGAATACCAGACGGCCGAACTGGCCATCAGCTGCGGATGGGTTGCGCAATGCACCGGAGAGGTAGCTGCCGAAAATGTTGCCAAGGCCGAGGGCCGTTCCGGCCATACCAAAGCAGGCGAGACCTGCACCGATGTACTTTGCTGCTACGGGATCCATGTTAAACTCCTTTGGATAGAATAGTTATTGATCGATTGCGTTTGGCGGAGCCCCGCCGGCGAAGTTCGTTCTCAGTGACCGCCAGGATGCACTGCGTCATTCAGGTACATGCATGTCAGCACGGTGAAGACGTAGGCCTGCAGGAAAGCCACCAGGAATTCGAGACCGGTCAAAGCGACCGTCATGGCGAGCGGCAGAATCGCGCCGCCAATACCGGCAGCTCCGAGCGCACTCAGCGACACCACGAAACCAGCAAACACTTTCAGCGTGATGTGGCCAGCAAGCATGTTGGCGAAAAGACGAACTGAAAGGCTGATCGGGCGGGAAAGGAAAGAAATGATTTCAATCGGCACAACGAGAAGCAGCAGCGGCGCCGGAACACCGGACGGCACAAAAACACCAAGGAATTTGAAGCCGTGCTTGGCGAAACCGTAAACGAGAACCGTACCGATCACGAGGATCGCAAGCGCGAATGTCACGATGATCTGGCTGGTAATCGTATAGAAATACGGGAACATGCCGAGCATATTGGCCACAAGCACGAACATGAAGAGCGAGAAGACAAACGGGAAGAATTTCATTCCCGAGGTTCCGGCCGAATCGCGCAGCGTGGAAGCCACGAACTCATAGGCCATCTCGGAAACCGACTGTAAACGGGTCGGGATCAGACCGCGATTGGAAGAAGTCAGATAGAGAAACGCCGAAGCAACCGCAACCGTCGCAACCATGAAGGCTGACGAATTGGTGAAGGACAGGTCAATTCCACCGACATCAATGGGAATCCATCGTGCAATCTGGAATTGATGGATCGGATCGTTGGCCACGCTAACCTCGTCTATATCGTTCCATGCCCGCAGGCTTATTCCGGTTTCTCACGGTCATCGCTCTTGTCGAGCTCAAATCCGCGGTTCTCCGCCACACGTCCTGCGGAGCGCAGGATGTTCAGCGTTCCGGCACAAAAACCCAGAAGGAGCAGAATGATCAGCCCCCAGGGTGAAGTGCCCAAAAATCGGTCAGCTAACCAGCCCAACCCCGCACCAACCAGAACGCCGGCGATAAATTCGCTCGACAGTTTCATGGCCTGCGCGACACCGGAGGCGGTCCCCGTCCCCTCGTCTTTCGAACCGGGTTTCCCGCCTACGCCCTTTGAAGCCAGTTTTGCTTCCAGATCGCGGCGGCGACTTTCCAGTTCATCCGAAGTCAGCGGCTTTCCGGCATCCGGCGTATTACCGACAGAACCTGACTGATCGGGCTTGTTTCCCGTGGCCAATGGCATGTCCTTTACACGCTGAATGCGAGGCTTCACCCCCGCTTCGAAGTCGCGCGCAACATATTGTTACGATCCGCGCTAGTCAAGGCGCAGAAGCAGGAGTCTCAAGGGTAATTTTCGCGGGAAATTTCAATACCTTAGGTAAATATGACTTTATGTCTCACCTCTGAGGGCAAAAATCGCGCGCGAATCCTGTGGATGAGACAGGTGTTCAGACGCATTCCAGCAGCATCCCAACACAGCTTTCGATGGCCAATTACGCCGCAACGCAACCCTGCGTTTCTTGCGGCGTTCGTCAAATCAGAAAATAAATGACGATACCAATACTGACGGTTTTGAGGGCGAAGCAGAAGGCACCGAGCCAGCCGGTGTATCGGGACGATGGGCCTCCCGACCATGGCAATGGCCTTGCCCTCAAACTTGGAGGTGATACTATGTGGTACCTGCCACTTAGTATCACCCTGATATTGAAAAGAACCCGGACGAGCTGGCAACTCACCATCCGGGTTCAATTCACATAATCAGGAAGGAGGGGCGGGCGAAAGCCTGTCCCTCACTCCAAGGACAGTATAGCAGTTTTTGTTTGGCTTCCAAGGGCCGTCAAATCCAACCACCGCCATAGGTGCGGTAGAAAACGTGCTGGCCAATCTTGTCGACGCGTTTCATGGTGTGCGCCCAGTTTGGCCGGACATAGACGGCGTGATAGTGGGTGGCCGAGCCGACCTCCGGCAGGAAGATGCGCCCTGACGTAACAGCCATCGCGATTTCCTGCGCCATTTTCCAGTATTTCGGCTCCGTCACGACCAGCTTGCGTCCTTCACAGGCGAACGAGAACTGACAGCGGTTGATCCAGTCGTCGTTCTGGTAGACGACACCGCAAATGGTCTTTGGATAGGCAGGGTTGCGGACGCGGTTGAGAATGACCTGCGCAACGGCGGCCTGCCCCTTCAGGCTTTCGCTTCTCGCCTCAAAGTAAATGCCCGTCGCCAGGCATTTCTGTTCTTCCTTGGTGAAAACGACCGGCGGCAGCGGTGATGCCAGCCAGGCATGATCGCCAGCCCCCAGCTGCGGGACAAATCGCCCGGGCTGTTTTGGCTCATTGAGAATGTTGTCGAAAGGCGAGGTTTTCGCGTAGTCGGGTTCAGCCGGCGCATAGCCCAATGCCAGGACATCCGGCGTGTTGTTGGTGATCAGGCTGGCCAGCATGGGCGAGACCTGCGGATCGGCCTTGGCCGGTGCGCGATTATGAAATGCCAGAGCGATCTGGATTTCCTTGCCGGCGATCTTCGGCTTGGCAAAAGCCATTTCGACTTCGACGCCATGGGTCGGGCGGATCAGCATGCTCGATCGCTGGAGGATGGAACCTGCACTGAACGCCTTGGGCGGAGCCTTCTTGCTGATGGTGACGATGCGCCCCTGCTTCTCGACCCGGTTGATGCGATCTTCATCGGGTGTCGCGCCGGGTGATTTCCCGGTGCCGTTGACAACGATCGGACCGATGCCCGGCACGTCGATACCACTGGCGGGAATGCTCGATGTGATGGCCTTGTCATCGACAAGGGACATATTGGCTTTCTGGATGGAGCCGGCGGGTGACTTTTCCAGATAGGCCGTCCAGCGGCCCTTGCCGGATTCGGCACCCGACAGCATGCTGGCCATATCCTGATAGGCGACGATCGTGGGCGAGAACAGATAGATGGCCGTGCCGATAATCACCGGACCGATAAAATTCCTGTTTGTCCGATTCTTTTGCAGGGGCTTCAATGCCCTCGAAAACTCAGAGAAACGCACGCCGATACCCCACTCACAACCGAACAATACTGGTTGCAAAAATGAAGCATTAACCTTGATGGAGAGTTAACAGCCCTCGCGAAAGCGTGTAGCCGGTTGGTTTGGCGGACCAGTGCAGATGCAAACCGCCCCCGTGCAAAAACACGAGGGCGGCAGGATTTGTTGCGGAGGAATAGGTTAGCGCTTCTTTTTTGCCCGTCCGGCAAACGGATTATCCGACGTGCGCAGGACCAGCCGTAGCGGAACACCCGGCATATCGAACGTCTCGCGCAGTCCGTTTGTCAGATAGCGCACATAGGAGGTCGGGAACGCTTCCGGCCGCGAACAGGAGATGACAAAGCCCGGCGGGCGGGTTTTGACCTGCGTGATATACTTGATTTTGAGGCGGCGGCCGGCGACGGCGGGCGGCGGGTGATGCGTCGTCACACCTTCCATCCAGCGGTTCAGGCGACCGGTGGAAATACGGCGGTTCCATACCTCGTCCGTCGAGGCAACGGCGGCCATCAGCTTGTCGATGCCCTGGTTGCGTTCACCCGAGATCGGGACGGCACGGATACCGCGAATCTGCGGCAGCAGCCGCTCGGTCTTTTCGCGCAGATCGGCCAGCACCATCTGGCGGTTTTCGACCAGATCCCATTTGTTGAAGGCGATGATCGGTGCGCGGCCCTCACGGATGATCAGATCGGCGATCTGCAAATCCTGCTTTTCGAAGGGGATCGTCGCATCAAGCACGATAATGACGACCTCGGCAAACCGAATGGCCCGCAGCGCATCGCCCACGGACAATTTTTCGAGCTTACCCTGAACACGGGATTTGCGGCGCAGCCCAGCGGTATCGAACAGCTTGATCTTGCGGCCATTCCACTCCCAGTCGACGGAAATGGAATCGCGCGTGATCCCCGCTTCAGGCCCTGTCAGCAGCCGATCCTCACCAAGCATCGTGTTGACCAGTGTCGATTTACCGGCATTCGGGCGCCCGACGATGGCGATGCGGAGCGGCTTGCTGGAATCATAGGCCGGGATGTCTTCGGCATCCGGATCGTCGATATCGTCGCCGATCAGATCGTCCTTCGGTCCCGCAACGGCGGGAATGGTGACGGCGACCGCGTCGCTCTCGGGATCTTTCGTCTCGTACTCATCCGGGAAAACGCGCTCTTCTCCCAGTATTTCGACGATCGCGTCGCGCAGATCAGGGAAGCCCTGCCCGTGCTCGGCCGAAATCGGGCAAGGTTCGCCCAGTCCCAGCTGATAGGAATCGTACATGCCGGATTCGGCACCGCGCGCCTCGGCCTTGTTGGCAACCAGAATGACCGGCTTGCCGGAACGGCGGACGAGGTCGGCGAAGGTTACGTCGGTGGGGGTTATACCGGCCTTGGCATCGACAAGGAACAGGATGAGATCAGCCTCCCCGATGGCCAGTTCCGTCTGGGCACGCATGCGGCCTTCCAGCGAATCACTGGGGACCTCCTCAAGACCTGCGGTATCGATGACATCGAACTTCAGGTCGTACAGTTTGGCGGCATGGACACGACGGTCGCGCGTAACGCCCGGCAGATCATCCACCAAAGCGATCTTGCGGCCGACAAGCCGGTTGAAGAGGGTGGACTTACCGACATTCGGACGGCCGATAATGGCGAGGGTGAAACTCAAAGACTCAAATTCCTGTGTTAACCGGCAGCAGCAGCGGGTGCTGCGCCAGTGCTGCGAAGCATGTCGAGCATCGTGTCGGCAAACTGGCGAATATTGGCGGGAGCGGCCTGATCATCGGAAATCTGCTTGAACAGCTTTTCCGCATCACCGCCGCGACCAGCTTTCCATGCGGCAAGGCCAAGGGCCTCACGCGCGGAATGGCGCATCGGATTGCCGTCGGACGAAAGAGATTCGACGCGTTTGGCAACATCGTCGTAGGAGCCTGTGTCGAGAAGCAGCAGGGCGGCGCGCAGTTTTGCCAGATCCCGGAGGGATTGGGGAACAGAGGCATCCGCCGCAACTTCGTCAAACGCAGCCACTGCGGCCGCCGGGTCACCCTTTTGCGCCTGCACGCCGGCAGCGCGCATGCGGGCCAGCACGGGATAAGCACCGTAACCGGTCTTTTCCAGTTCACCCAGCGTCTTCAGCGCTTCATCATTCTTGCCGTCCCGGACAAGATTGAGCGCAGCCAGAAACTGGTCGCCGGATTTCGACGCCTGCTTTTCGGTCCAATATTCATAGAAGGCGAAAACACCCGTGCCGACGACAAGGGCCACGGCAGCGCCGATCAGCAGGCCGCCAAAGCGCTTCCAAAACGCCCGCATCTTGTCGGAGCGGAGTTCCTCATTTACCTCACGGAAAAAGCCGTCGTCAGTCATAGTGCCTCATTGGTGCCCTTGGGGCCTGCGATGAAATGAATTGCAGATGCGCGAAGCAGCCCTCGCCGCTCCGCGCACACAGTTAGAGCGCTTTTAGTCGGAAAATCCTCGGGATGTAAGGGCCAAGTGAAAAATAGCCCTCAGCCGGCTGTTTAAACTGGTGATACCCCGATCAGCCAGGCATGCAGTTTCCAGACAAACAGGGCGTAGAGCACCACACCGGCGACAATGGCCATGATATCGTTGGAAACCGGTCCGGGCACAATCACCGTGCGCATCAGGCCCGCCCGCTCCTGCCGCTTGATGGAAATGCGATCGACCACGGCCCAGGCCAGAAATGACAGGAACAGGACGAGCGACGCCAGATCGCCATTGGCCATGAGATGCGCCAGCGCCCAGATTTTGACGGCAATCAGCGTGGGATGCTTGAGAATGGGCTTCAGCTTTCCCGGCTTGAAATTCGAAATCATCAGCGAGATGAACGAAAACAGCATCAGAAGCAGGGTGATGTGCTTCAGCCAGACCGGCGGCTCATAAATGAACAGCGAATAAGGCCGCGCCAGCACATACCCCCAGATGATAAGTATCAAACCTAGGAAGGAAATGACGGAGTAAAACCCCTTCCACTTGTTCTCGCCCCATGCGGCGATCTTGTCGAGACGCCATTGCGGCGCAACGATGCGGACCGAGTGAATTCCCAGAAAGACAACAATACCCAGAATCAGCACCAGCATGACCGGTTCCCCCGTTTTCCGGGAGAGTACAGCGGCTTCAGAACAGTTCCAAGACAGGTGCTTGCGGTGGATCGACGCGTCCGATCATCGCCACAATTCCCCTGTAGCGAGAATCGTTCCTCCCATTGATAGCGTCGTATCAGCATTATGCGTTTGATTTCTTGTGCCCTTGCCGCGTCCCTTGCCCTCACGGCATGCATGCCCGCTTTTGCCAGCGAAGGCACGGAACTGCGCGGTTCCCTTGGCAGCAAGCCGCAATATGTGCTGATCTCCTTCGACAATTCCGGCAGCAATGCCCTGTGGGAGCGCAGCCGGGCGCTCGCCGAGCGCTCCAACGCCAAATTCACCTACTTTCTCTCCTGTGTCTTTCTGATCGACCGCGCTGACCGCAAATCCTATCAGGCCCCCGGCGAATCCAATGGCCGCTCCAATATCGGCTATGCCGCATCGAAGGATGACATTGCCAAACGGCTCGACAATATCTGGCGGGCGCGCAATGAGGGCAATGAGATTGCCAGCCACGCCTGCGGCCACTTTGATGGACGCACCTGGTCGAAGGCGGACTGGATCAGGGAATTCACCGCCTACAAGCAGGTGCTGCGCACGGCCTGGGCAAAGTATGGCAGCGATCCCGAGCCGGAGGGTTGGAAAGCCTTTGTCGACACAGAAGTGCGCGGCTTCCGGGCTCCATATCTCTCCGCCAGCCCTGCCCTGCTGTCGGCATTGAAAGACATGGGTTATGCCTTTGACGCCAGCAGCGTTTCCAAGGGTCCGGCTCTGCCGATCCATGCGGGCGGGCTATATCAGTTTGCGCTGCCCACCATCAGCGAAGGCCCGGAACACCGCCCGGTGGTGGCGATGGACTACAACATGTTCGTGCGCCACTCCGGCGGCTTCGAGCGGGCGGATCACCTCAACGAATTTGAAAATCGCGCCTATGACGCGTTCAAGGGTGCCTTTGACCGCCAGTACAGGGGTGAGCGCATTCCCTTCCAGATCGGCATCCATTTTACGCTGATGAACGGCGACGCCTATTGGCGGGCACTGGAACGCTTCACATCCGACGTCTGCACGAAGCCTGACGTGCGCTGCACGACCTATAGCGATTATCTCAAACAGACCGGCGCCGAAGCGCCCTCCGCCGCCGCTCCGGCAGTCAGCCGGAGGAAGGTAACGGACAGCGGCATCTGACCGCCGCCCGTCACTGCATTCTTAGCGCTCAGTTCCTGTTTCCAGATAAAGCTGATCGATGGACGGCAGAGGCTCGCCCTCCAATGTAGCCTCGAAGGCTTTCAAACGCTTCTGGATTGAAAGCAGTTCGATGACTGTCGTCCACGAATTGACCAGAAATTGGAAAGAGTTCGTCACATTCGAGAACGCTGACAAGATCTGCTGGAAGATACCCAGGGTGATCGTGCCGGCTGCCAATGTCGGAACAAGCAGGAAAAGGCCAAAGACATTGTCGGCCTGCAGATAGACGTAGCGGAAGACGTTGAAGTAGACGTAGTGGAAATACAAACGGAAGTAATTCTTCCGGACGTTTGCAAAGAGCTCCTTCACGGCAAGCGGCTGGGCACGATCTCCATGATCTTCACCATAAACAAGTTCCTTTCGGTAGGCCGCTTCAACTCTCTGATTGCGAAACTGCAAACCCGGAAGCTTTACACCGACCATTGCCAGCAAGCCGGTTCCGAAGATTGCCCAAGCAATGGCCGCGAAAACCAAGGGATGTGGTATGACGCCGACAACAGGCAAGGCGACGATGTGGCTGGAGAGCTGTGCGAGCAAGGGCAGGAACGCTATCAGTGTCATGGCCGACTGTATGAAGGTGATACCCAGACCTTCAACAATCGATGCAAAACGCATCGTGTCTTCCTGAACGCGCTGTGCGGCACCCTCAATATGCCGAAGCCTTTCCCAATGTTCCATATAGTAGCTGTTCATGGCCGTGCGCCATCTGAAGACGTAATGGCTGGTAAAGAAAAGCGTTGCGACCGCTACCGCAATTGCCACGCAGGCGATCACCGCGAATGTGATAACGCCGGCGTAAAGATCCGGGGCAGCAACAACATTTTTACCGCCCATTGCCTTTTGAACCATGTCGAAAAACGAGCCGCGCCAGTTGTTCAAAACAACATCGACCTGGACGGAAAAATACGACGAAAACAGGATAAGGGCGGAGCCCAGAATTGACCAGTTCTGCCACGGGTGAGGCGAATACCACGCCCAGAACGCATAAAAAATACCAATGAATACAGCAAAATAGACATAGACCCAAAGATAGGGCTTTGTGAAGAAGACCGTGATGCCAACGATGGGAGGTACCGCCGGGTCAGCGGGAGCCAGTCCCACGTAGGAACCAAATTGTTGACCTCCGGCATACCAGAGCAGAACAGCGGCCAAGGCCCACAGAAGCGCCGAGATGAAAAACAACTTCGGCTTGGGAAAAAATGAGACAAACACGGCAGATGGACCCTCGCATAAACACACAAATCAGGGTTGATTTGATGTGAGCCTACCACCACGAATAGGGCAAAGAATGAACGCCAGCAATTAAATTGCTGTAATGTTCACGGTCTGGAAAGAAACGCAAAGGCCGCCCCGACGACGAGGCTGGCGGCGGCGGCAAGGGTCGCGATGGTAAAATTGCCGGTGATATTGGCGAGATAGCCGCCGACGAGCGGCCCGATGATCTGGCCGATGCCGAAGGCCGCCGTCATGACGGCCATGACCCGGCGCGGCGACTGCGGCAGAATGGCCCGCCCCGCCTGAAAGCCGGCTGCGGTGATCACGATGAAGGTCACCCCCAGGAGCACGCCTCCGAGAAGCGGCCCCACGGGGGGCGGCAGGACCACGCTGGCGGCCACGCCCACGGCCTGTACCAGCATGCCGAGCGCCACGACGGCAAACGGGCCGACCTGGCGCAGCAGCGGCCCCCACAACCAGACGGACAGGGCGGCGCTCACGCCGGTCACAAACCAGACCAGCGCTTCCATGGACGCGCCGCCATGGCTGGTGCGCACGATGGCAATGATGAATGTGGCGGTGATGATGTAGCCGAAGCCGAAAACCCCGTAGGCGATGTTGATCTTGAGGAAGGCCGGCGTCCAGCGGACGGGCGGCTCCTTGACACCAGCGCCCGTGCGCACCGGACCTTCGCGCAACAGCCACAGCACGGCAAACAGCCCGAGGATGGAGAGGATAGCCGCGCCGATCCAATCCTGACGCCAGCCGTAACCGCTTGCGGCGCTTGCCGCCACCAGCACGGAGGAGAGTGCAATGCCGGCACCGACGCCGCCGAAATGCAGTGCCTGCAAACCCGGACGGTTGGCCGCAGCGAGGTGACTGAAGACGATGGTTGCAGCAAGCACCAGCATGAACGCGCTGGCCATGCCGGCCAGGAACCGCAGGATCGAGAAGACGATGATGCCGTCGCCGAGGCTCATGGCGAGACACAGTGCCGCACTGGCGGCAAGGGAGGCCAGAACCACGGCGCGCTCTATGCCTGACGCCCAGCCGTAACCCGCAATGATCGCACCGAGGAGATAGCCGACATAATTGGCCGAAGCGATGATTCCGGCATCACCCGGCGACAGGCCGAGATCGGTCATCATGGCCGGCAGGATCGGCGTGAAAATGAAACGGCCGATCCCCATTGCGACGGCCATCGTGACAAATCCGCCAAGGGCGTAACGAACAGGAGAAGAGGCTGGTGGGGTCATGCCGCGGACATTATCGCTGCGATGCAGCATGACAAGACAATAAAATTGATCGACCGATGACGATCGGTGATCGTTCGGGTCACCCACCACCTGTCCGCCGGACGGGGGTCAGATGGCGACAGGTGTGGTGACGCCCCTGCGGGTGACCCTGTAGACCGCCGCAGGCGGCAGGTTGCGGAATGCCCGGCCAATGCAGACGGCCTCCAGCTGCAATTGATCCAGCACCGGCTTTGGCACCGGGCAGCGGAAGCCGTAGGTGAACTGGTAATAGGCGCCTTCCGGCCGCAGATTGCTGAATGCGCCGCCGAGAATTGCCGCCACCTTTTCCTGCGTCATGCTGAGAAGCGGCAAGCCGCTGACAACGGCACCGGCAGGCTGAATGTCGAAGAACTCGTGCAGGTCGAGCTGGGCCGCGTCCATCTGCAGGATGCGCATGCCGGGAAAGCGCGCCTGCAAAAGCCGCGCAAATTCGGCACCGTATTCAATCAGGGTGAGGTCCTTGGGGCGAACACCGCGGGCAAGCAGCGCGTCGGTGAACACGCCGGTGCCCGGTCCCAATTCAAGCACGGGACCCGAGGCCGGGGTGATTTCGCTGGTGATCAATCTTGCAAGGGCCGCTCCCGAAGGGGCAATCGCACTGACGCGAAACGGATCGGTCAGCAGTGCCCGCACGAAAGTCCAAACACTTCCCGTCGTCATAAAAATCAAGCTCCAACGTTCTTAAGGCTGCACCTGTATGGCGCGCCAATATTGAGGGAAGGTTGCGTGCACCTTCTGCGGCAACGATACCCACAGCAAAATGGCTTAAACAGGACTGAACTATCGGTAAGTTATTACGGCATTATAGATGCCGCAGCAAACTTCATGGTGAAACAGGCGCCGCCGCCAGATGCCTCTGTTACCACAACCTGCCCCCGATGCAATTGCACGATTTCCTGGACAAGGTTGAGGCCCAGACCGACGCCGCGATCCCGGGCACGCAGGCGCCGGAACGGCTCGAAGATGGCACTGCGCTGATCGGGCGGCACGCCCGCCCCCTCGTCTTCCACCACGACGGCCGCATCCGGCTTCACCCGGATGGTGATGGTGCCCTTGCGTCCGCCGTGCTGGATGGCATTTTGCACAAGGTTGATCATGGCCCGTTCCAGCGCCGCCTGATCGCCCCGCACGGCAACACGCGCGATTTCGGGTTCAAACGACATGGCATAACCCGCCGCGATGGCAAGCGGCGCGAGATCGGCCGCCACCCGCCGTCCGACGGCGACAAGATCAACGGCAGCAAATTGCATTCCGTTCTGGCTCAGACGCTGCAGATCCAGCAATTGTTCGGCGAGAATGCCAAGACGGGCGACATCCTCCAGCAGACGCCCGTTGACCGGGCTGGCCGGGAGCGATTCCAGGCGGGTTTGCAGGATGGCGATCGGTGTGCGCAATTCATGGGCTGCATCCAGCAGAAACCGTTTGTGCCGTTCATAGCCGTCATCGAGCCGGCCGAGCGCGCTGTTGACAGCCGTCACCAGCGGCGTGACCTCCTGCGGCACATCATCCAGCGGCAAGCGCGTTCCACGCTCGTCAATATTGATCTTTTCAGCCTGGGTCGCCACATGCCCCAGGCCCCTGTGGGCCCTGCGCACGACAAATGGCGTTACCAGGAGCGTCGCCAGCGCCATCACAAGGATGAGCGGGACAATGATGGTTGCAAGAACCGTACCGAGCGCCGAGAGATAAAAGCCGAAGGGGACTGTACTTCCGGGTCCGGCAAGAATCTGGACCACGCCTGCGGTGGTTGTCACGCGTTTGAACCGGGCGTTGGAACGGGGCGGATCACCGAGATTCCAGCCAAATCGCGCCTGTCCCACGGCGCTCAAGGCATCGCCGATGCGCGCATATTCCGGCGGGACCTCGCCCTCCGACAAGGTCTGTCCCTGCATGTCTCGCGCCACAAACCAAAAACTCGGGCTTGTCGCCCGCTCGCGCGCCAATGCGGGTGTTTCGCGCAGGACGAGAGCGCCATTGGCACTGCGCCCGATGGAATCGCGCACGGCGTTGATCGTCGTATCTTCAGGATCGATCGACCCGAGAAATCCGGTGTACCAGAGCGCACAGAGCACCAGCACCACGAACAGCGTCAGCATGACCGCCTGCAGAAGGACGAGGCGGCTGACGAGCCGCCATTTCAATGAATGCGGCCTTGCCTGCGCCATCAGGAGAGGCGCTTCAACAGGTAGCCGACGCCGCGAATGGCGTGAATTTCAACGCCGGCGCCGGATTCCGTCAGCTTGCGGCGCAGCCGGGAAACATGGGTGTCGAGGGCGTTCGACTGGATTTCATCGTCAATACCGTAGACTGCTTCTTCCAGCGAAGAACGCAGCACCGTGCGCCCCATGCGCCGCAACAGCGTTTCCAACACCAGAAGTTCGCGGCGCGGCAGGTCGAACCGGTTGGCGCCGATGCTGGCTTCGCGGTTGATCAGGTCAAAGGACAGGTTGCCGACATTCAGAGGTTCCGAGGGCATGTTGAGGGGCCTGCGCAGCACTGCGCGCAGCCGCGCCAGCAGTTCTTCCACGGCAAAGGGCTTGGCAAGATAATCGTCCGCCCCCTTGTCGAGACCGGTGACACGGTCCGCCAATTCACCGCGCGCCGTCAGCACGATGACCGGAACGCCCTCACCTTTTGCCCGCAGACGCGGCACGATGGTCAGGCCGTCGCCGTCGGGCAACTGCCGGTCCAGCAGAATGGCGGCATAGGCGTTGAGCGACACGGCCTCCTCGGCATGGGCGAGCGAGCCCACGTGATCAACGATCATGTCGTAATTCTTGAGAGCCTCCCCAAGGGCAGCGGCCATTTCAGGCTCGTCTTCCACCAGCAAAATACGCACTATTCAGGACCAGTCATGTACGGGGTTAAAACATGGCGACACAAGGAATTTGGACACCGGCCGTTGCTTTGGCAAAATAGTACCGTTCAGGCCGCCATGGCGAGGCCCGTTCCCATTTCATACGCCGCAATCGCTGTGCCCTGCCCGCACTCTTCATTCGCTGCAACACAATTAGGCCACTCACATTGCACCAAGGTTGCGCCCTGCAACATCAGGGCAACTGCGCGCCGGGCAGGCTTTTCCCGCCTCAGAGCGCCTCGCTTTGATCCACCAGCTGGCGAACAATATCCGTCGGCACGACTTGCGCGAGCCTGGCCTGCGCTTCCCGCCACACGGGTATTGCCGCTTCGAGACGGCGCGCGCCGGTTTCCGTCAGCCACACCGCGCGGCGACGCAGGTCGGTTTCCACCAGGGTGATTTCGATCAGCTGTTCGCGCTCAAGCGTGCGCAAGTTGCGCGACAGGGTCGATTGCTCCAGGCCGCTGCGCTGGGCCAGCGCGCCCAGCGTATCATCGGTCAGGGCAGCAATCTGCGCCATCAGGCCAAGCTGCGCCGCGGTGAGGCCAAGATCCGCCAATTCGCGATCCAGAAAAGCCGTGATGCGGCGCGCCGCCAGACGGCTGTTCCAGCCCGCGCAATTCTCAACCAGCGCGCGGGCGTCGGTCCGCAAGGTTTTTTTCGGTTGTTTTGCCAAGGTCATGGATATATGCATATACATAATATGTATCTACATGGAAACCGGTTTTTGCGTACCCGCCCCCGAACCGGATAGTGCAGTTTGACGCGGAGTATCGAGACCATGCACGCCTCGCAACGAACGATCCTTGACACCATCGGCAACACATCGCTGCTGGCCCTGCGGACCATCCGCCCCGCCAACGGCGCCCGCATCCTCGTGAAGCTTGAAAGCGAAAACCCAACCGGCAGCATGAAGGACCGCATGGCGCTTGCCATGATCGAAGCGGCAGAGGCGGATGGGCGGCTAGCTGCCAACGGCACCGTGGTGGAATATACCGGCGGCAGCACCGGTGTTTCCCTGTCGCTCGTCTGCGCGGTCAAAGGCTATCCCCTGCACATCGTCACCTCGGACGCCTTTGCCCGGGAAAAACTCGACCACATGGCAATTCTTGGCGCCACACTGCACATCGTGCCAAGCGACAGCGGACGCATGACCGAGAAACTGACACGCGACATGATCGAGGCGGCGCGTATCATCGCGCAGCAAACCCCCGGCAGTTTCTGGACAGACCAGATGAGCAACAGGGATCAGCTGGCGGCCTATCACGCCATGGCCGCCGAAATCTGGGACCAGACAAACGGACGCATCGATGGCTTTGTGCAGAGTGTCGGCACGGCGGCTTCCCTCCGGGGAACCGGCGAGGCCTTGCGCCGGTACAATGACCAGATCCGCATCGTTGCGGTGGAGCCGGCGGAATCGCCTGTCCTGTCCGGCGGCAAGACCGGCGCGCATAAAATTGATGGGATTGGCGCGGGCTATGTCGTGCCGCTCTGGCAGGACGGCATCGCCGGCGGGATCGAACAGGTGTCGACGGAGGAAGCCAGCGCCATGGCCAAGCGGCTGGCGCGCGAAGAAGGACTGTTTGCCGGAACATCCACCGGAGCCAATGTGGTTGCGGCGCTGCGACTGGCCGATACGCTTGCCCCAGGTGCAATCGTCGTCACCGTCATGTGCGATACGGGCATGAAATATCTGAGCAGGAAATAGGAATGCGGACCCCAACGGGGCGCGTCAATGCAGCGTCCAGCGCTGCAGTATCTCGTATTCGGAGAGCCCCCGCTTGCTGTGGATCAAGACAAAATCCCTGACGACAAAGCGGATCGGCTCAATCGGCTGTTCGCTGATCGTTCGGGAATTGTAGAGAAGCGTCAAATGCGGGGTGAATGCGCCGCGATTTCCCGGCAGCCCGTTGCGCGTGAGGCAGGCGCCGAGAATCGTGTGGAGCCGGGTCAACCCCTCCCCCTCGCCGATCAGCACCAGCGGCTTCCGGCCCGGCTGGCCACCCTCGAAACTCTTAAGTGAGCGTAGCGCCATCTCAAACGGCGGTGTGGACACGGCACTCCCGGCCCGCTTGGCCGCGAAAAGGACAGGACTGGGCAGACGCGAGTAATCCCCCAGGTGGTACAGTGAAATATGAAACCGGCAAGACCCGGTAAGGCTCTTTCGCGTCAAACGATAATCGTTGATTACGCCGGTCCTGCGGGCATCGACAATCTCCTGCACATCGCCATCGAGCATGATGCCGAAGAAAAGCCGCTCCGGCAAAGCAGGCCGTTTCGGCCGGTTTTGCCAGTTATCGCCCAGATTCAATTCGCCCTGCATGGCCGACCTCCCGAAATGCAACCGCATTTCCGATCGGACAGCTTAGAACAAAAAGGGAACAATCCGCAAGTATTTTTGCGAATGCTCGTCTGGTCACCCGTTCCTGGCAACCATGGCAATGATGGTCTCGAACAGCTCGTGCTCCGCCTGCGCAGCGGTGATGTCGCCCGTTGCGGCGGCATAGGACAGCGCTTCGGCGGCACCGAGCATCGCCCACAAGCCCGCCGACGCAATGGTCCCGGCTCCGGCAAACGGCGCGAGCATCACCCGGCACTTCTCGATGAAGACGCCGTTATATTCACGCTTGATCTTCTCTAGTTCGGGCGATCCGGCAAGGGCCGCGATCACACCGGGGATTTCGCGCCCCTGCACCAGCACGCAGTCCACATAGGACGAGGCGATGACCGCAGCCCGGTCCGCCAGCGCCGGTTTGCTCGCGGCGAGCGCCGCGTCCATCAGCATTGTCTGGCGGGCATCGAAGTCCCGGTAAAGCGCTGCCAGCAAACCGGCGCGCGTGCCGAAATGATCATAGACCACCGGCTTCGTCACCCCAGCCTTTTCGGCAAGCCAGCCGAGCGTCAAGGCTTCTGTCCCCTCCTCACGGACAATCCGCCAGGCGACATCCAGGAGCTGGCGGAAGCGGTCCTCCCGCGTCAGCCGCCGGCGCGGACGGACAGCCGCCGTTTCATCCCTCGTTCGCATGCTTGACATCGCTATGTACCAAAAGTAACTTGCAGATTATAACTTACCAAAAGTATATAACATCAACCCGCCATCTGCAATCCGTTGACAGGAGTTTTGTCATGCACGCCCTCATCGTTGTCGCACATCCCGAACCCGCCTCCCTCACCCACGGCATTGCCGCACAGATCGCGGAGGGGTTGTCCCTGTCGGCTCCCGGCAACACCCCCGAAATCGCCGACATTGCGGCCGAAGGGTTCGATCCGCGCTTCTCCGCTGCCGATCTCGCCGTTCACCGCACCCGGGCTGTACCGCCCGCCGATGTCGCCGCCGAACAGGCGCGGATCGACCGAGCCGATGCTGTGGTGCTGGTCTTTCCCGTCTACTGGTGGTCGATGCCGGGACTGCTCAAGGGATGGATCGACCGCGTCTTTTCCAATGGCTGGGCTTTCGACTTCAGCCTGGACGGCGGCCTGGAAAAGAAGCTCCGCCACCTCAAGGTGCATCTCATCGGCGTTGGAGGCGCCGATGCGCGAACCTATACCCGGCGCGGTTACTTCGATGCCATGAAGACGCAGATCGATCACGGCATCTTCGATTATTGCGGTGCCTGTGTCGTCACGTCGGAGCTGCTGCTCGATTCGGAAACGCAGGATCCGGCAATACACCTCGACAGGGCGCGAACCATCGGCAGCAGGCTGTTTGAAGCATCGCCGCAATGCGGGATGCAGGCAGCCTGAGGGCGCCGTTCACCCCATCAGCCGGGGCAAAGCGGCGGCGAGTGCGTCCACGGCAAGGCGGACCCGCAGCGGCAAATGCGGCACCGGCAGCCACAATGCATAGGCGTCGTAGAGAAAATCCGGCTGATCCGGCAGCAGTCGCACAAGCGTTCCCGCGGCAATCCGGTCGCGGATGAGCCAGGACGGCAGCCAGGCCAGCCCCATGCCCGCCGTGGCAGCGTCGGCAATCGCGTCGAGATCATCCAGGCGCACGCGATTGACCGGCATCGCCTCGGCCGGCGGCTGGTCGCCGCGCGGAAACAGCCATGGGCGGATGCGGCCCGACCGGCGATACATGATGGCCTGGTGCCCGGCAAGGTCATCGACCACGCGTGGTTCGCCATGGTTCGCGATATAGGCGGGCGCGGCGCAGACAACCATGCGCTGGCGGGCGATCCGCCGCGCAATCACGCCGCCCCTGTCATCGGGAGTGCCGGTCCGGATGGCAAGGTCATACTCGTCCTCGGCGAGATCGACGAAGCGGTCGCTCAGCGACAGGTCAAGTTCCAGCATGGGATATTGCCGGGCGAGCCCGAGCAGTACGGGGGTGACGCAGTGCCGGCCGAAATGCGCGGGCATCGTCACGCGCAGCCGGCCGCGCGGTTCGGACAGCTGATCATCCGCGAGCGCATCTGCCGCTTCAGCTTCGGCCAGTATCGCCCGGCAACGTTCATAATAGGCACGCCCGAAATCGGTCAGGTTCTGGCGGCGTGTCGTACGGTTGATCAGGCGTACGCCCAGCCGCTCTTCCAGAAACCGGACATGTTTGCCGACCATCGGGCCGGACAGGCCAAGCGCGTCCGCAGCCGCGGCAAAGGAGCCGAGATCAACGGCCCTGACAAACACGGCCATGCTGGCGAGGCGATCCATATTCGAAACTCCTGGCTTCTACAGAACTTCATTATGCGCCATTTATCCGCATTTCTCCTACTGGCATAGCCTATTCCGTTCAAATCGTTTGGAGTTATGACTATGGCACGTGTTGTTCGTTTCCATGAATTCGGTGGTCCCGAGGTTTTGCGCATCGAGAACGTCGAGTTTCCCCAGCCCGGCCCGGGCGAGGTTCAAATCCGCGTCAAGGCCGTGGGGCTGAACCGTGCCGAAGCGCTTCTGCGCACCGGCACCTACATCGAAACGCCGGTTTTGCCGTCTGGTCTTGGCCTTGAGGCAGCGGGTATCGTTGAAGCGATTGGCGAAGGCGTCGAGAACTTTGCGCCGGGTGATACGGTCAGCATCATACCGCCCAAATCGATGGTGCGCTGGCCGGCCTATGGTGAACTGGTGACATTCCCGGCCGGATCGGTTGTCAAACACCCGCAAGGGCTCAGCTGGGAAAAGGCGGCGGCGCTGTGGATGCCTTACCTGACCGCGTACGGCGCGCTGATCGATATCGCCAAGCTGCACCGGGGAGACTTCGTCGTCATCACCGCGGCCTCGAGCAGCGTGGGACTGGCTGCAATCCAGATTGCCAACAGGGTTGGCGCGACGGCCATTGCCGTGACGCGCACCTCCGGCAAGAAAGAGGAACTGCTGGCTTTCGGCGCTGCCCATGTCATTGCCACCGCCGAGGAAGACCTGGAGACGCGGCTGAAGGACATTACCGGGCCCGACGGTGTGCGCGTGGTGCTCGACCCCATCGGCGGTCCGATATTCGGCCCGCTGACTGCCGCCATGGCACCGGGCGGCATCCTCGTGGAATATGGCGGCTTGAGCCCGGAACCGACCCCGTTCCCGCTGTTTACGGTGCTGAGCAAATCCCTGACGCTGCGCGGCTATCTCGTGCACGAGATCATTGGTGATCCCGAGCGGCTGGAAGCGGCCAAGGCTTTCATCCTGGATGGGCTGGCATCCGGCGCCCTGCAGCCGGTCATCGCCAGAACCTTCCCGTTCGACCAGATCGTCGATGCGCATCGCTTTCTGGAATCGAACGAGCAGTTCGGCAAGATCGTCGTGACAATTTGAGCAAACAGGGCTCCTCCCTCACGTTTCGAAATAGCGCAACCGGTCGAGATCGGACATCAACCCGGGCTGGTTCGGCTGCCAGTTCAACAGTTCGCGGGTGCGCGTACTCACGGCATGCGCATTCATACCGGCAAAGGTGGCGAACCAGCCGAAATGTTCGGCCGCCGCCTCGGGAGTCTTGGCCACAACAGGCACATTCAGCCGGCGGCCGATCAGCGTGGCGATGTCCTTGAACAGCACACCCTCCTCGGCAACCGCATGATAACGGTCGCCGCCGGTTCCCCGTTCAAGGGCAAGCCGGTAAACCAAAGCCGCATCTAGCCGGTGCACCGCGGGCCAGCGGTTGAGCCCTTCGCCGACATAGGCCGACACGCCTTTTTCGCGCGCGAGGTTGATGAGGTGCGGTACGAAGCCATGGTCGCCGTCACCATGAACCGATGCAGGAAGACGAACCACCGACGCCCGCACGCCATCGTCTGCCAGTGCCGCTGCAGTCGCTTCCGAAACGCGAGGCACAGCCGCGGAAGCCGGGCCGGGCAGGTCTTCTTCCGTCGCCGGGCGATCCCGTCCCAGATGTGCCATTCCCGTGGTGACAAGCAAGGGGCGATCCGAGCCTTTGAGCACAGCGCCAAGTGTCTCGATGGCGCGGCGGTCCATCTCGCAGTTCTGCGCGAATTTCGAGAAATCATGATTGAACGCCGTGTGGATCACCCCATCTGCGGCAGCAGCGCCATCGCGCAGGCTTGGCAGATCGTCGAGATCGCCGCGATGCGCCTGCGCGCCGAGGGCGGCAAGCGATTTGGCCGCCGCGTCCGTGCGGACAAGGCCGAGCACCTGATGGCCCGCCTTGACGAGTTCCTCCACGACGGCAGAGCCGACAAAGCCTGTGGCACCGGTAACGAAGACACGCATTCCACTTCTCCATTTTAAAATGACACGACCGCAATCTCGGCCGTGGTGGAGAAGATAGGCGGTTGGAGAAATACGATCTATGCTGTAAAGTCCGCATTATCTTCGCAATCGTCCGGAATGACCATGGATCCGCTCTCAGACGTCCTGTCCCTGCTGAAACCGCATAATTACATGTCCGCCGGCTTCGATGCCGGGGGCGAATGGTCGATCCAGTTTCCTGAAAGCCGGGACAGTATCAAATGCGGCGCCGTGGTTTCCGGTCAATGCTGGCTGTCCGTGGAGGGCGTTGCCGATGCCGTGCACCTCGGCACGGGCGACTGCTTCCTGTTGCCGTACGGCCGGTCGTTTCGCCTGACAAGCGATCTGACTTTGTCATCCGTCGAGGCTGTCACGGTTTTTTCCGCTGCGCGCAATGGCGGCATCGCCGTACACAAAGGCGGCGGCGATTGCTTTCTTGTCAGCAGCCGTTTTGCCCTGACCGGCAATCATGCCAGCGTGCTGTTGGGAATGCTGCCGCCGATCGTGCATATCCGCAAGGACACCGATCAGTCCGTGCTGCGCTGGCCTGTGGAACTGATGATGCGGGAGTTGCGCGAACGGCAGCCCGGCGGCTTTCTCCTCGTGCAGCACCTCGCCCATATGATGCTTATCGAGGCCCTGCGACTGCATCTGGCCGGAGGATTGCAAGGCGGCGTCGGCTGGTTGTTCGCTCTGGCGGATAAGCAGATGGGCGCGGCAATCAACGCCATGCATGACAATCCGGCGCGCCACTGGACATTGCAGACACTGGCGGAACGGGCCGGCATGTCGCGCTCAACCTTTGCACTCAAATTCAAGCAGGCCGTCGGAAAGTCCCCCATGGAATATCTGACACGCTGGCGCATGCTGGTGGCGGGAGACAGGCTGGAGAATTCAAGCGATCCCGTGTCCGCCATTGCCCTGTCGCTCGGTTATGACTCCGAAAGCGCCTTCAGTACCGCTTTCAAGCGGGTCATGGGCTGTTCGCCGCGCCAATACGGCCATAGCGGGAGGACCGCCTTATCATCGGAGAGCCCCCTCGCATCGCCCCTCGTGCGGCGTGCCCTTTCAGAATCGCCAGCTTAGATCACCACGCACCCCATGCGCCTGCACCGCCGACGACATCTGGCCGGTATAGGAAACACCCAGCGTGACAGTCTTCGTCACCGAGAAATCCAGTCCGGCTTCAGCAACGAGAGCATCCCGCGCAATGGGTGAACCCTCGACCGGGAATGGCGACCCTCCGGCCAAGGCGAATGTCGTATCCGGAGCAACATCGCCAAAGGCATGCTGCCATCCGAGCATCCCCCTTGCCGCCAGCTTGGCCGTGTCACCGACGGGAATATCCGTCCGGGCACGCAGGCCCAGCGTTGCATAGACGTTGTCATCATTGTCGCCGCGGGATTTGAGACCTGCAGTCCCGCTTTCCCCGATGCCGTCGGTGTGAAGGTTTGCATAGGCGAGACCTGCGAATGGCTCCAATGCCACACGATTGTAATCGAAGGCATAGCCTGCCTCCCCGAAAACCTGCACCGTTCTCGCGGTGTAATCGGCAGCGGATGCACCAAATGCCGTGGAACGGCTTGTTTCCACCGTGTGCCACGTGTGGGCCGCGCCAAAACGCAAGGCCAGCGCATCCATCTGCGTAGCGGCATAGGCAGCGATCGTATAGCTGTCGACGGATGCTGAGGACGCGCGTGCCGGAGCGTCAAGCGAACTGCTGCCATATCCTCCGGCAAAGCCTGCGCGCCATGACTGCCCGAATTCGCCATCAGCCCCCATATAGAATCCGCCCGAGGAGCGTTCGAGTTTCGCAGCATTCGCATTGCCGGACAGGTGCCCCCATGAACCGTAGGCCTGCCCCCAGACTGCCGAGGACGCATCGGGTGCGGCCGGGATCTGACCACCCGGACCGTAGGCCAGCAGAGGCATCGACGGAGACGGTGCAGTCCCCGATGCCGCGCGCAGCCGCGCGGAGATGACATCCCGGGCAAACCGGCTTTCGTCGAGCAATGCCGATTTGACGCTCGAATGGATTTCACCGGAGAGCGAGTCGAATATTGTCCGCGCATCATGGGCATTCGACCCGATGATCAGGTCGTAGATGGATGCGGCGGGATTGCCTGTCCCGGCAGTACCGGACAGCACCAGCCCGCCGAGACTTTCCACACCGGCACCCATCGATCTCTGGTTCTTCGTCGTGCCAATATCGGCAAAAGCCGTCTTGTTCCGCAAAACGCTCAGATAGACATTGGTGGCATCGTAGCCGAGTGTCAGGTCGAGGAAGGCGTAGTCAGCCTGCACACGGCTGAACGTTCCGGTAAGCCCGCCCGAAGCAAGGATCGTGTATCGGGCATCACCGCGAAACGTGCCCGGATTGAGGAAAGCATCAACTGTGCCACCGTCAAGCTGCGCCGTGCCCGTCACCTCGACGCGGCTGGTACCCTCCGCTGCGCCGATCTTGACCCGCATGCTGGCATCGGCGGATTGGTGATAGTTGCCATCAATTGTCAGCGTTCCGCCGGCGCCGCCCCAACCGCCATAGACGATGCCCTGATTGTCGACGTTCCCATAAATGATGCCGTCACCGGAAAGAGTTCCGCCACGCGCCACCAGCGTATCGGATGCGATACTGCCTGCCAGCGCCAGAGTACCACCATCAATCCGGGTTTTGCCGGCATAGGTGCTGTCGCCAAACATCAACAGCGCGCCATCGCCTGATTTGACCAAGCCGCCTGCGCCGGTAATGTCGTTGAACCATCGGCTCTGACCACCGTCAAATTTGACGTTGAAATCGCCCCAATCAAATTTCCCCGGCCCAAGCACGGCACGACCGGCATTGAGAAGTCCGTATCCGTAGACATCATCGACGCCGGGAGCGCCAATGTCGATGGCGGTTCCAAGCAGGACCTGCCTGACTTGATCCATCGTCATGTAGGGGAACATCTGTTTGACCAGGGCTGCGGCACCGGCAACGTGCGGCGCCGCAAAGGAGGTTCCGTTGATCTCCTGATACCCGCCTCGTCCGTCCACGGTAATGACGGAATAAGCGGGCGCAGTCAGACACCAGTTTTTGGCAACGCCGCACTGATTGCCATATTCATAATCATAACCGGTCACCGCCAGCCAGCCGCGTTTCAGCTCCGGAATGAGATAGGGCAACCCAGCTTCAATGGAGGGCTGGCTACGACTGTCGTTGCCGGTTCCCCAGATAAGCAGGGTGTCGTTGGCTACGGCGTGCCTGTACGCGGCGATTTCGGCCTTGTACGTCGAAGCGACGACATCGGGCGGATAATCCGTGATGCCAGCTTCCGTGCCATAGCTGTTGTTGATGATATGCACGTTGCGGGAAACCAAACCATATATCCCCGCAACGGCAGCCTTTGCATCGATGTACCCGTCTTCCTCTTCAGCATTCACGGCAACGATCGTCGCGCCTGGCGCAACACCATGCATTCCCTTGCCGTCCCTGTTTGCTGCAATCACACCTGCAACAGCAGAACCGTGCGTCACCGAGCTTGAATCGACATACCAGGGCTTGTCGGGCTGGACGGTGATCCCTTCTTCATATCGTCCGGCAAATTCGGGGTGATCCCTGGCAAAACCTGAATCGATAACACCAACCTTGACGCCGCTGCCATCCACACCCATGGCATAGGCATAATCGGCGAAAATGTAATCGAGCCAAAACTGAGTCTTGTATTCAGGTGTCCGCCACGTTTCTGGATCGGTGGGATCGCCTGCCGTTTGCGCGAATGCTGTCCCGGAAAAGCATACGGCTAAAAGCAACACGGCGACGTGCTGCCGGCACTTGCTGGCAAGTTTCATGGTCGTTTCCCCCAACCCCACCGTGCCCCCCTGGGAACGACAGCACAACTTCTAATTGTTGGAGGGATATCGTCCGGCCATTCGATCAGCCATACGGCATTTGCCGTATTTCGTGCCATACAGACGGCGAGGAAGCTCCCCGCGCTTTCCGTTGCAGACTGTTAACCCTGTCGTTCTGTTCCGGCGCCCGTGCTGTCGAAGTACGGCGAGTGCCGTATGTTCCCTGCGCATTTCCGGGCGTAATTGTCCCTCCGCATGATGTCGTCGCTTGGTTCGATCAATGTCGCGATCGTCCAAAATCGCTCCGGATAATGAGAGCGGTCCCATCTGCTGGAGGAATAATGATGTTGCCGCTCGAACAACTGATGCCATTTGTCCTGGCAACATTGCTCTTTGCCTGTATGCCGGGGCCGGCCATTCTCTACATGACCGCCCAGACGCTGACGCATGGAACCAGTGCCGGACTGAAGGCTGCCTGCGGTATTCATCTCGGCTGCTACGTGCACATTGTCGCGACGGCGCTGGGCTTGGCAGCACTCCTTCATAGCGCACCACTGCTTTACACGGTGATCAAGTTTGCTGGCGCCGCCTATCTCGTCTGGCTGGGCATCACCATGTTCATGGGCGGAAAAGGCGGGCACAAGGACACCGTTTCCGCGGGTCCCGGTGTTTTTCGCGACAGTGTCGTCGTTGAGGTCCTCAACCCGAAGACGGCGCTGTTCTTCCTGACATTTCTGCCACAGTTTATCGACGCCAATCTGAGTGCACCGGTCTGGCTGCAGTTTCTGCTGCTTGGCATCATCGTCAATCTCGCCTTTTCAGCGGCTGACGTTGCGGCTGTGGGCATTGCCTCGGTCACGCTTGGCCGGATGACGAAAGCCGGATCAGGATGGATTGTTCCAAAGGTCTGCGGGTCCATTCTGATCGGTCTGGGCGTCACATTGGCAACCAAGAATATCTGACGGGACACGGCCTTGCCGGCGTTCAGCCCGCGGACAGTCCAAGACGGATGGCATAGGCCGTCAGTTCGGCTCCACTGTGCAGATTGAGTTTACGCATGAGGTTTTCGCGATGTTTGCGTGCCGTGAGCGGACTGATCCCGAGACGCTCGGCAATATCACGTGTGGAGATGCCGTGAGGAATAAGGGTCAGGATTTGCTGCTCGCGCCGCGTCAGTTCGACCGGAGAGGCAATAGCAGGTTTGGGCTCATGGAAGCCGTCTTGCTTGCCGTGCTGGTCGACGGCAAAGCGCACTTCTTCGGCAACATAGGGTTCGCCGCACCGCATGGCCTCGATGGCGGCCAGAAATTCTGTCGCGTCGCCGCTTTTCGTCAAATAGCCGTTCGCGCCGGCATCAAAGGCGGCGCGAACAGAACGCGGTTCCAGATTTGCCGTTACAATCAGAATCTTCAGCTCGGGCCAGGCCGCTCGCACATTCCTGATGAACTGAAATCCGTTCACGCCCGGCATGCCAAGGTCAAGAATGAGAAGATCGGCGGCCGTTTCCCGGAGCAGGCGGTCGACCGTGTCGCCATCCGCCGCTTCGCCGGCAACCGTCACGCCGTCGATGGTCGAAAGCAGGAGCTTGAGCCCTTCACGCACAAGAGCATGATCGTCAGCAAGGATGACCCGCGAAAACTCGAGCATAAGGCGTACCTTCTTGTTAAAAAACCAACGGCGTGCATCATGCTCGCATTCCCGAGCCAGAGTTAAAACAGCAATGAGAATTGATCAACATTTACAACCCCATCTTATCGATCTTTTATACCGACAATCTTACGCAGTATTATTTGCCAACTTCATTATTCCCCTTCCGGTTTTGTATGTTCTCTGGAATTTTGTACAAAGCGAGCTTCTTGTGTCGTGGGTGGGGGCGATTTACTGCCTGACAATCGCCCGTGTCCTGACATCAAGACGCTATTTCGGGCGCCCTAAATCCGAGGCGGAACAATCCGGCACGGCTCTGTCGGCCTGGGCCTGGCGTTTCACGATCCTGTCCTGGGCATCGAGCGCATTGTGGGGTTTGCTTGGCTGGTTCGGATTTTTATCGGCAGAGCCGCAAATGCAGGCTTTCACCACCATCGTGCTCACCGGCCTGGTATGCGGCGCCATTCCATCACTGTCCGCATTTCCACCGGCCTATGCGGGTTCGCTGATTGCCATGCTGTTGCCCATGGCAATCCGCGCGCTGACGGCGGAGGCGGCGATCAATGACGTTTATCTGGTGTTTGTTGTTTGTCTTGCCGGTGTCAATCTTTACTACAGCCGTGTGTCGTACAAATCGATGGTCGAGACCGTTCTGCTGCGTTTCGAGAACGTGACACTCATTACCCAATTGAAGGAAGAGCGGGACAAGGCCCGGGCGGCCGATCGCGCCAAGTCGCGTTTTCTGGCTGCGGCAAGCCATGACCTGCGCCAGCCCCTGCACGCGCTCAGCCTCTTCAATTCGACGCTGGCCACGCTGGGCGAACGGGGCGACGTCCGCGGTGCAGACGCACGCACGCTGGCGAAGCGGGTAAAATCGATCACGGGAAACCTCAGCGGCTTGCTGAATGCATTGCTCGACATGTCGCGCCTGGACGCCGGCATCGTCACAACCGCTAGAGAACCCGTTTCACTGTCGCGCTTGTTCGATGATCTGCATGACGAATTCAGCGGAACCGCGCGGGAGCGCAACCTCGAATGGCGTCTGGCTGATCGCGATCTCTGGGTCTACACCGACCCGATGATGCTGCGGCGTATCCTGGCAAACCTTCTCACCAACGCATTCAACTACACCGACCACGGGAAAATTCTCCTGGGTTGCCGCAAGCGCGGTTCAAATGTCGAGATACAGGTGCTCGATACCGGTATCGGCATTCCTCCCGACCAGCAGGAAACGGTGTTCGACGAATTCCACCAGTTGAACAATCCGGCGCGGGATCGCGAAAAGGGGCTGGGCCTTGGTCTGGCAATCGTCCGCCGCACGGCGCAATTGCTCGGTCATCCCTTGAGGCTCGTGTCGCGGGAGGGTCGCGGTTCGATGTTTTCGATCCTTGTTCCGCTGACGTCGCGCCCGCCGGCGTCTCTCCCCGCGCGGCGGGCTGCACTTTCCGGCTCTCTCTGCATCATGGTGGTCGATGATGAACCTGATGTTCTCGACGCCATCACTCAGTTGCTGACGGTCCTGGGGCATAGGGTTTACGCGGACAAATCTGCGGCGGCTGTGATACGGCTCCACGCTTCGGCACCGGAACGGACGCCGGTGGATTTGATCATCGCCGATTACAGACTGGCGACAGGAACAACCGGATTGGAGGCGATTGCCGACCTGTTCAACCATCTGACCTATACGGTTCCGGCGTTCCTGCTGACAGGCGATACATCCCCGTCCGTCCTGAAACAGATAGCCGAAAGCGGCCTGCAAATGCTCAACAAACCCGTCGATGGCGACGCTCTTCAGGCCGCTATCGACAAAGCCGTGCACCGGAACATGCCTCAGAGCCTTTCCTGATCAGCTATGCTGGTATGATGCGGACCTTGTACGTGCCTACTTTGGGCGAGGAACCGGTAATCTGCAGCTCATTGTTTTCAAACTGGAAATGCGAGGACGTGACCCGGAATTCCGTATGGACAAAGACCGGATTGAGCTCGCCTTTTTCTGCAAACCGCACGGACGAAACATCGTCGTCGCGAAAACTGAGATATACTCGGGTGTTTTCGTGCGCCAGACGCGTGCTTTGGAAGATGACATCGGCATCGAAACGGCACCGCTCGCCCCTATCCCTGTTGATGCCAAAATGCTCGATGAAATTGCCCATAGCCTCAAAATTCCTGGCTATTTCAGCAATATCCTGTTCAGACTCATTCATGACTGTTCTTTCGTATGGCGCCGAACGATTAAATCACGGCTTCATCGCACTCCTGCCAAAGGGACACGATGGCGTCGATTGTCCTTACTCTACTCGACTGTTCTGAGAAATGATAACACATTGATCTAACGACGTGATTTTTCCGGACACGACAGTCTTCCCGCCACAAGCGCGTTCGCCATCAGCTTCCGGACGCCATATTTGTGGAACGGAATGACCACCAGAAGATAAAGTTTGCCGTACAGATTGTGGACGATGCAGATGGTAGAGACAACTACGCGCATTCTGTCGCCATCGGAAACCTTTAGAACCGATAGCCTGAAATCCATGTGTTTGTTATTGCGCCCGGCAATGACTTCATCCTCACTGAGCGCGAAGATCGGCCAGACGCCGATCGTTTCACCGACGACGTAGCGATCTTTGATCTCGACATGGAGGATTTCGGACGCGGTCGGCGCATCCAGGCCCGAAAGGGAGGCGATCCTGTTGCGGACGATCAGGAGAAGCTTCATCCACAGCGGACGATGCGCGAAAATGCTGCGGAAGACATCGACAATGGCAAGATCTTTGCATCTCAGCGGCACCCCATACGAGTCGCGGAAATAAGCCTGTTGGATAATCTCGCGGCTGAGCAAGCTGCCAGACGGTACATCGCATTCAACGACGTTCATACGAAACTCCTAACCTGGTCATGCGTGCGATACGTGATCGAGGTGGGTGCCTATAAGCGGGTCACCTTAACGAGGCCTCAGCCCTGCAAGTCCTCCAGATAAATACTGATATTGGCGAACATCACCGAAAGCGTGAGGACGATTTCCTCGACGTTCAGCACGCTCAGACAATATAGCAGGGCGTGGACGTGCGCTACAAGAAGGACGGCGAACGCGACGATGTAAAGTCCGGCGAGTGTTTCGGCATAAAGATCGTGATCTTTGGCGAGGCGTCGACCCTGGCTGGTCCCGCGAATAACCGGCCTGCATCGCGGTCAAACTTCCCGCTGATTACCGAAACGTATCGTCAGCATAATTTCGAAGACTTGCGAAGGCAAATCTCTCTGTCAATGGCTCGAAGCAAAAAGCACCGCCGCGAGCATCAATGGCCGTGACGGTGCTTTGAAAAATTCACCAAGCACGGTGTCTGGACGGGTTAAATCATTCCCACTCGATCGTGCCTGGCGGCTTCGACGTGACGTCATAGACGACGCGGTTGATGCCCTTGACTTCGTTGATGATCCGCGTGGCCGCCTGGCCAAGGAAGCTCATGTCGTAGTGGTAGAAGTCGGCTGTCATGCCATCGACAGAGGTCACGGCACGCAGGGCGCAGACGAATTCGTAGGTCCGGCCATCGCCCATGACACCGACGGTCTGCACCGGCAGAAGCACGGCGAATGCCTGCCAGATCACATCGTAAAGGCCCGCCTTGCGGATTTCATCGAGATAGACCGCATCGGCCTCACGCAGGATTTCCAGCTTCTCGCGGGTGATGCCACCGGGGCAGCGGATGGCAAGGCCGGGACCGGGGAACGGATGGCGGCCGATGAAGGAATCGGGCAATCCGAGTTCCTTGCCAAGCACGCGTACTTCATCCTTGAACAGCTCACGCAGCGGCTCGACCAGTTGCATGTTCATGCGCTCGGGCAGACCGCCGACATTGTGGTGCGACTTGATCGTCACCGAAGGGCCGCCAGTGAAGGAGACGCTTTCGATCACGTCGGGATAGAGCGTTCCCTGTGCGAGGAAATCGGCACCGCCAAGCTTCTTGGCTTCTTCCTCGAACACTTCGATGAACAGGCGGCCAATGGTCTTGCGCTTCTTCTCCGGATCGGATTCGCCTTCCAGCGCGTCGATGAAACGATCCTGCGCGTTCACAAGAATGAGCGGCAGGTTGTAATGTTCGCGGAACATGGCAACCACATCGGCTGCCTCGTTCTTGCGCATCAGACCGTGGTCGACAAGAATGCAGGTGAGCTGATCGCCAACCGCTTCATGGATCAGCAAGGCAGCGACGGAGGAATCAACACCGCCCGAGAGGGCGCAGATCACCTTCTTGTCGCCAACCTGCTTGCGGATCGCAGCGACGGCCTGTTCGCGATAGGCGGACATGGTCCAGTCGCCCTTGATGCCGGCAATGCGATGCACGAAATTCTGCAGAAGCTTGGCGCCGTCGGGCGTGTGCACGACTTCCGGATGGAACTGCACGGCATAGAATTTCTTGGCTTCGTTGGCGATGGCCGCGAACGGCGCGCCGGTCGATGTGCCGACAACCTTGAAACCGTCAGGGATGGAAACGACGCGGTCGCCATGACTCATCCAGACCTGATGGCGTGTCCCCTTGGCCCAGATGCCGTCGAATAGGGCGCATTCTTCCTGAATGTCGAGGAAAGCGCGGCCGAACTCGCGGTGATGGCCGCTTTCGACCTTGCCGCCAAGCTGCGCGCACATGGTCTGCTCGCCATAGCAGATGCCAAGAACCGGGATATCCGATTCAAACACGGCCTGCGGCGCGCGCGGGCTGCCGATATCCACGGTGGAATGCGGACTGCCGGATAGAATGACCGCCTTCGGCTTGATGCGGCGGAATGCTTCGTCAGCGGATTGGAAAGGAACGATCTCGGAATAGGCACCAGCTTCGCGCACACGGCGTGCAATCAGCTGCGTTACCTGGCTGCCGAAATCGACGATGAGGACTGTATCGGGATGAGTGGGTGTGTTCATGGCGGGCCTTTAAAGCAATTGCCGAGTCGATGCAATGGGTCACTCCACCACACGCGGATGCCAATTGCATTTGTTCACAATTTGGGTGGGATGAGTTGCATCTGCGTGGTTTGCGCCAATTTATTCGGTTGTCCCAAGCGTGATCGCCCCGGTCTCCAGTGCCTGGCCCATGGCTTCCACGGCCAACGCCAGTTTTTCGTCGATCACATGCAGATATTCGGTCCAGTCACCGACATGGCGCAGGTCGGCAGCACCGTCGGAAATGCCGCGCAGCCCGATCAGTGGCAGGCCAAAACGCTGGCAGGCGCGCAATATGGCGAAGGTTTCCATCTCCACCATATCCGCATCGATCCGGTCATAGGCGCTGCCCGAGACGATGTTCGCGCCGGTTGAAAGCGATGCTTCCTTCACGCCCGGGATACGCAGCGGCAAAGGTACGGTGACCGGCAGATCGAGAAACGGCGTTGCCCCCTTGGTAAAGCCAAGCGGCGAAGCGTCCATGTCGCGATAGGAGACGCTTGTCGCCTGGTAGACTTCGGTCTGCTCCAGCGTCCGCGACCCGGCTGATCCTAGCGATACAACGAGGTCCGGTACGATTCCATCCCGTTCCAGCGCGGCGAGATTGGCCGCAAGGCTGACCGCTGCCTCCACCGGCCCGACACCGGTCATCAGCGGCCGGAACAGCCGCTGCAGATGCGCCCCATACTCCGCGTCCACCGCCATGACGAACAGCACCTGTTTGCCGCCAATAGCGGCCAGTTGATAGGGCAAACTCATGTCAGGACACCGGATTGAGCAGATACAGCGATGCGTTGAGAAGCGTGGCGAAGGCGACCCAGACGAGATAGGGAATGAACATGAGCGCGGCGGGCCGTTCAGGCTCCCATGTCACCCGGATGAAGGCGATGATCGAGACCAGCAAAAGCGCGATGACCAGCAAGGCAAATCCCATCTGCTGGAAGCCGAAAAAGGTCGGAGACCACAGGAAATTCAGGACGAGCTGCGCCCACCAGAATTGCTGGGCGGAGGTCATATCGAGATCCCACACACGCCATCCGGCAACGGCGATCAGGACATACAGGATCGTCCACACCGGCGCGAAAATCCAGTTCGGCGGGTTGAATGAAGGCTTGACCAGCCCGGCATACCATTCGCCAGGCAGCGTGATATAGCCGATGGCAAGCCCGCCACCGACAGTCAACACGAGAAACAAGAGAAACCCTACGGACCGGGACATGGTAGAACCTTTCCTGCGGACAATGTCGCGGATGGTTGTACCGTTATTTCTCGCGTCTGAGAACAGAAATGAAGAAGCCGTCTGTCGACGTCGACAATGGCGACAGGATCGTGTTGCCATCCTTGAACAAGGGCCCGAGACCGTCGCTCGCCGAGACCGCCTCCTGCCAGAGCGGGCGGGTATCGACCGGGGTATAATCAGGGTTTGCCCCCAGGAACGCAGCGACCTGCTGGCCGTTTTCCGGCGCAAACAGCGAGCAGGTGATGTAGACCAGCCGCCCGCCCGGTTTCACATAGGCCTTGGCCGCGTCAAGCACCTCACGCTGTTCCACCTCGCGCCGTTCCAGCTGCTGCTCGCTGAGGCGCCACTTCGCGTCCGGCCTGCGCCGCCAGGTGCCGGAACCGGTGCAAGGCGCATCGACCAGAACGAGATCCATCTGGCCTTCAAGCGGAATGAGTTCGCTGGAATTGGCGTGGGCCTGCGCATTGCGCACCCCTGCCCGTTTGAGCCGGTCAAAAATGGGGGCAAGCCGGGCGCGTTCCGCGTCATAGGCGTGAATTTGCCCCTTGTTGCCCATCTGGGCCGCCAGCGCCAGCGTCTTGCCACCAGCTCCGGCGCAGTAGTCGAGCACCTGTTCGCCAGGCCTGGCACCGCTGAGTTTGGCAGCGATCTGCGAGCCGAGATCCTGCACCTCGAAAAGGCCACGCTGGAAGGCCGGTTCCGCCTGCACGTTCGGATGACGGCCCATGGCGCGCAGCGGCGGCACCCGGACGGCGGTTTCCAGCAGCGGCGCGGCGCTGGCTCCGGCGCGAACCAGTTCCTTCAGCACCTTTTCGCGATCGGCCTTCAGCGTGTTGACGCGCAGATCGACCGGCGGGCGGTCGCTGAGGGCAGCGGCTTCACCCACCCAGGCATCGCCGAAAATTGACTGGAAATGCGGCACACACCATTCTGGCGTGTCGGCGCGCACATGATCGGGCGCCGCCGCGAGGTCACGCTCCTGCCAAATGGCCATGCGGTCGGCTTCGAGCGGTGCGGGCGCGAACTTGTCGCCGTCCAGCGCGGCATTGATTTCATCGATAACCAGTTCGGCATCGGACAAGAGCACGCCAAAGGCAATATGACGGGCCGCGTTGCTGTCCATGCGCCAGCCGAGCGACAATTTCCGCCGCAAGGCATCATAAACGATATTGCCGATGACCGCGCGGTCACCCGCACCGGCAAAGCGGTGCGACAGTCCCCAATCCTTGAGCGCATCGGAAGCCGGGCGTTTGCGGGTCTCAATATCGTCCAGTACTTCGATTGCCGCCTGCAGGCGTCCGCCAAGTCGCATGGGAATTCCTTCTTGTTGTCTACCGGCTTCGCATACATGGCAAAGCCAATAAAAGAAAGCCGGAGCATCACGCTCCGGCTTTCACATTGAACAACAAAGTTGTTGCAGGCAGCGATTACTCGGCCGCGGCGTGCTTTTCTTCGTTGGAAATCGCGTTGGCTTCATAGCCATGCGCTTCCTTGAGGGCAGCCCGCACGCCGGCTTCATACGCGGGATGAACGCGCTTGAAGTGTGCCAGCTGGCGCTCGATGATTGCGCCGGGAACACCGCCCATTGCCGCGGCAATGTTGGAGAACAGGCGTGCACGCTGACCGGCGTCGAACAGGTTGAACAGTGCCGTCACCTGACCGTAGTCATCGTTGCCGATGCGGTGGTTGTAGCGATCCGCATTGCCGGAAAGAGCCAGCGGCGGCTCTTTTGCCGACGGCTGCTCGACGGCGCCCGAGAAGCTGTTGGGCTCGTAATAGGCATCGACATTGCCGGTCTTCTGGCCAAAGAAGTTCATCTGGCCATCCTTGTGGTAGTGATGGACCGGGCACTTCGGCTGGTTGACGGGCAGTGCTTCATAGTGCGTGCCAAGGCGGTAGCGATGCGCATCCGCATAGGAGAACACACGCGCCTGCAGCATCTTGTCCGGCGAATGACCGATGCCGGGAACGACGTTCGACGGCGAGAAGGCAGCCTGCTCGATCTCGGCGAAATAGTTGTCGGCATTGCGGTTGAGTTCCATGACACCGATTTCGATCGGCGGGAATTCAGCATGCGGCCAGACCTTGGTCAGATCGAACGGATTGTAGGAAGTCTTTTCCGCATCGCTTTCGCTCATGATCTGAACCTGAACGGTCCATTTCGGGAATTCACCGCGTTCAATGCCGCCAAACAGCTCTTCCTGGTAGGTTTCGCGTGATTTGCCGATCAGGGTTTCAGCTTCAGCATTGGTGTAATGCTTGTGGCCCTGCTGGGTCTTGAAGTGGAATTTTACCCAGAAGCGCTCGCCATTGTCATTCCAGAAGGAATAGGTGTGCGAGCCGTAACCGTTCATGTACATCGGCGCGACCGGCAGACCGCGATCCGACATCAGGATTGTAACCTGGTGCAGGCTTTCCGGCGACAGCGACCAGAAATCCCACATGGCGGTGGCCGAACGCATGTTGGTGCGTGGATGGCGCTTCTGCGTGTGAATGAAATCAGGGAACTTCAGCGGATCGCGCACGAAGAACACCGGCGTGTTGTTGCCGACCAGATCCCAGTTGCCTTCGCTCGTGTAGAATTTGAGGGCGAAACCGCGCACGTCGCGCTCGGCATCGGCGGCGCCAAGTTCACCGGCAACCGTGGAAAAACGCAGCAGCAGCGGCGTTTCGGTGCCCGGCTGCAAGGCCTTGGCCTTGGTGTAGCGGGAGATATCGCCGGTGATCTTCAGCGTGCCGAATGCGCCCCAGCCCTTGGCGTGAACAACACGTTCCGGAATGCGTTCACGGTTCTGGTGGGCAAGCTTTTCGAGCAGCTGATAGTCGTCCAGGAGAACAGGACCGCGTTCGCCCGCAGTCCTCGAATTCTGATTGTCTGATACCGGTGCACCGGCAGTTGTTGTCAACGTCGGACGGTCAGCCATTGGCTTCTCCTTGAATTTCGTTTTTGACACTATTTTCAGAATCGCACGGCGCGCGGGCTCTCTGCGATCTCAGGGGTGACCATAGAACTATTCCAATCATAGTTTCCAATTGAATTTAGAATTATTATTGATAGGATTTGGTTATCATGTTTTCCGTCCGTCAGATGCGCTATTTCGATATCCTCGCCACCACCCTGCATTTCCGCAAGGCGGCAGAACTCGCACGCATTTCGCAGCCGGCGCTTTCGGCGCAGATCGCGGAGATGGAGCAGCGGCTGGGAACCCCCCTGTTCGAGCGGACGCGCCGCACAGTGGTTCTGACCGATATGGGCAAGCGGCTTTTGCCGCGGGTTCGCGGCATCCTGAACGGCATCCGATCGCTGGAGGAACTGGCGTCGCAGCGGCGCGGCATTCTGCAGGGCCGCCTGCGGCTGGGGATCATCCCGACGATAGCGCCCTATCTCCTGCCCATTCTCATTCCGGAACTGCGCGAAGCCTATCCGGAGCTGACCATCGAGTTGCGCGAGGCGGTGACGTCAAAGCTGGTCGAGGATCTGCGGCTCGGCGATCTCGACGCGCTGATCGCCGCCTTGCCGATCGACAGCGATGGCATTGTCGCCAAACCGCTGTTCCGCGACCGGTTTCTGATTGCCACGTCGAGCAATGATACCGACATTCTCACCTCGCCGATGACCCAGGAGAGCGTGGCGCTGGAACGGCTGCTGCTGCTCGAAGAAGGCCACTGCCTGCGCGATCAGGCCCTGGCGGTGTGCACCAGCGTCAAGCAGCGGCAGCTGGTCAATTATGGCGCCACCAGCATGACAACCCTGCTGCAGATGGTCAGTCATGGCATGGGCCTGACGCTGATCCCGGAAATTGCCGTGCGCACGGAGGCCAGCCGCAACAATGTGCGCATCCTTGCCTTTGCCGATCCCGAACCCTCGCGGGAGATCGGCCTGATCTGGCGCCGGCAAAGCGAAAGACGCGACGATTTCGAGGCCCTTGCCGCAACGATTGTCGAGTGCGGCAGGCGATTGCTGATCTCAGCCGAAGAGCTGGACGATCTGGCGGCTTAGTTCCTGACCGTTCCCGGCAATCCCCTCACCGCTTCTAAGCCGTTGCGGGTATCGCCAGATGCAGCGCGAGAATGAGCCAGAGAATACCGTTCAAGAGATAGCCGATGGTGAAAATCGGCTGGCGCAGCCTCAAACGGTTCGACGTCACATGCACGACGGTGTGGGCGACGCGTGCTGCCACAAACAGCCAGGCAACAATGACGGCAAGGAACGATGAGCCATTGACCACATAAAGCGAAATGCAGACGGCGTAGAACAGGACGGGCAGCTCATAAAGATTGATCAGGTTGCGGATCACCGTGACGCTGACCTCCGGCTCCTTCAGCGGCAGCTTGAAATCGCGGGGCGACGCCTGGCCGCTCTTGACCGCCTCCATCCGGCGAAGGAATACCAGGCCGTAGACGATATAGATCAGCGCGGTCAGTGCGATCATCGGCCAGAAAATTGCGGTCTGCGACATGGTTCCTCCAAGGTTGGCGCATCTTACGTTTACGTTCATTTTTTTCGCAAGCTGTTAATTCAACCCGGGAATTGCGGACAGGCCAGCCGCGAGATGATCGACAAACGCCTTTACCTTGCGCGGCAGAAACTTGGCCGAGGCATAGACCACGTGCATATCCATGGGGGCATAGCGGTAAGCGGGCAGCACGCGAACCAGCGTGCCGTCGTCGAGAAACGGTTGGACCAGCGGCACCTGCGCCCCGCCAATGCCCACGCCCGCACACAGAGCCTGATTGAGCACGAAAGCGTTGTTGGCGAGAAAGCCTGATTTGACCGGCACGACAATCGGCCCCTCCGGGCCGATCAGCGGCACCGCCTCGCCCTGCGGCGACCAGATGAACCTGACATGCCGGTGCTCTGACAGTTCCTCCGGCAGCAGGGGGCTGCCATGGCGCGCGAGATAGTCCGGCGAAGCCACGAGAATACGCTCGAACGTCGCCAGTTTCCGTGCCACCAGCCCGGAGGAGGCCAGCGCGCCGAACCGGATGGCAACGTCCACACCCTCGGCCACCAGATCGGCAAAGCGGTCATCGAGAATGAATTCGACAGTCAAATCCGGGTGCTGGCGCTGAAAATCGATCAGCATCGGCGTCAGGTGCAGCTGGCCGAAACCGACAGGCGCGTGCACGCGAAGGTTGCCTTGAACCGAAGCTGTGAGGCCAGCCAACGCCTCTTCCGCCTCCTCGACGCTCTGCAGGATATGCCGCGCCCGCTGGTAATAGGTCTCGCCGCTGTCGGTCAGGGCCAGCTGGCGTGTCGAGCGATGCAGCAGCCGCATGTTCAGATGACGCTCCAGCGCCGCCATCTGCTGGCTTACGGCCGGTTGCGTGAGCCCCAGTTCCCGCGCCGCCGCCGACAGCGAGCCAAGCTCCGCCACCCGTACGAACGTCTTCATTGCAGCAAAGCGATCCACTCATCACCTCAAATATTTTCTTATGAATGATATCACCATTGATAGACTACGCAAACCTATGCAAATGGATGATGCTGACGGCACCAACAAATATGGAGCTGTTGAAATGACGCAGGACATGAAAAAGGCCGTGATTGTGGGTGCCAATGGCATCATCGGCGGCAACCTCATTGCATATCTCAAGGAATTGGGTGACTGGCAGATCGTCGGCCTGTCCCGGCGCGGCGGGATAGCGGATGGCAGGCTCAGCCACATCGCCGTCGATCTGCTTGATGCGGCGGATGCCAAGGCAAAGCTCGCGCACCTCACCGATGTCACCCATATCTTTTATGCGGCCTATCAGGACCGTCCGACCTGGGCGGAGCTGGTGCCGCCGAACCTTGCCATGCTGGTCAACGTGGTCAATGCCATCGAACCCATCGCACCCGGCCTCCGGCACATCAGCCTCATGCAGGGATACAAGGTCTACGGTGCACATCTCGGCCCGTTCAAGACACCGGCGCGCGAGAGCGATGCCAATCACATGCCGCCGGAATTCAACATCGATCAGCAGGATTTTCTAGAAGCCGCGCAAAAGGGAAAACGCTGGACATGGTCCGCGCTGCGCCCGTCCGTCGTTATCGGATACGCGCTGGGCAACCCGATGAACCTTGCCTCGGTAATCGCCGTCTATGCCTCGATGTCCAAGGAACTTGGCATTCCCCTGCGCTTCCCCGGAAAGCCCGGGGCCTATGACAGCCTGCTTGAAATGACCGATGCCGGTCTGCTGGCGCGGGCGACGGTGTTCATCGCCACCGATCCGGCTGCAGGCAATCAGGCCTACAACATCAACAATGGCGATCTCTTCCGCTGGAGCGAGATGTGGCCGAAAATTGCCAAGTTTTTCGATCTGGAGGTTGCCCCGCCGCTGCCCATGTCCCTGAACGTGGTGATGGCCGACAAGGAACCGCTCTGGGAGAAAATGGTTGGAAAGCACGGTCTTGCGGCAGTCCCCTACAGGGATGTCTCGTCATGGGGATTTGGCGATGCGGTGTTCGGCTGGAATTACGATTTCTTCGCCGACGGCAGCAAACTGCGGCGCGCCGGCTTCCACGACCATATCGATACGGAAGAAATGTTCCTGAACGTCTTCCGGGATCTGCGGGCGCGGAAGATTATTCCGTGAACAGCCTCCCTTTAGGGAGGTCAAGTCGCGAAAGGTTCGCCCTTGCGGCGCGCAATATCGTAGTTCAGGAAAAACTCATCGAGCTGCGGCGGGGGCACTTTTGTTCCCGCCAGCATCGCATGCGCCTGCCCGCGATGATGAATCTGGTGCACGAACAGATGGGACAGAACAAGCCGGATCGGCTCCTGTGAAACCTGCCCGTCCTGCCATTCGATCATAACGATCCGGTCGAGATCCGGCGCACTCAGACTGTCGCAAAAGGCGATCAGATCGGCGTCGAACGCCTCCTGCGCTACTCTGAGATCAGCCAGGTTTGGAAAGGGAATATCCCCGACGAGGCTGATGTTCTTGCGCCCGACGCCGGTCATGTCAGCCAGATAGATGTGATCGACAATGAGATTGTGGTTCAACGTCATCTGCAGCGACGGGAAGAAACTGATCCGCTCCTGCGCGAATTCCGCATCCGTCAGCCCGGCACAGGCGCCGAGTAGCCGATGGTTCGACCAGGCGCTGTTGCGCGCCATGGCCGAGAAGTGGTCGCGGAGGGCGTTGTCAGACATGGCCTCCGCGCCCCGATCAGTTGCCGCCCGGATAGTTCGGGCTTTCGCGCGTGATCGTCACGTCGTGGGTGTGGCTTTCCCGCAGGCCCGCATTGGTGATGCGGACAAAGGTCGCCTTGTCGCGGAACTCTTCCAGGTTCTTGGCACCGACATAGCCCATCGATGCACGAAGACCGCCGGCAAGCTGATGCAGCACGCCTGACACCGGCCCCTTGTAGGCCACTTGGCCTTCAATGCCTTCCGGCACAAGCTTGAGCTCGTCGCGGACTTCCGCCTGGAAGTAGCGATCCGCCGAACCACGGGCCATGGCGCCGACCGAGCCCATGCCGCGATAGGCCTTGAAGGAACGGCCCTGGTAGAGATAGACCTCGCCGGGGCTTTCCTCGGTTCCGGCAAGGGCGGAACCTGCCATGGCAGCGGCGGCACCGGCCGCAAGCGCCTTGGCGAAATCGCCGGAATATTTGATGCCGCCATCGGCAATGACCGGAACACCGGCCTTGTGCGCGGCTTCCACGGCCGACATGATGGCGGAAAGCTGCGGCACGCCGACACCGGCAACGATGCGCGTGGTGCAGATCGAGCCCGGTCCGATACCGACCTTGACAGCATCGGCACCCGCATCGATCAGCGCCTGCGTGCCCGCAGCCGTTGCGACGTTACCGGCAATGATGCGCACGGCGTTCGACATCTTCTTGGCGCGGGTGACCGCATCCAGGACACGCTGCGAATGGCCGTGGGCCGTGTCGATGACGAGCACGTCGACACCGGCGGCAATCAGCCGTTCGGCGCGCTCGAAACCGTCTTCGCCGACGCTGGATGCAGCCGCAACCCGCAGGCGTCCCTGTGCATCCTTGGCGGCATTCGGGTTCAGCTGCGACTTTTCCATATCCTTGACGGTGATCAGACCGACGCAATGGCCCTTGCTGTCCACCACCAGCAGCTTCTCGATGCGGTGCTGGTGCAGCAGGCGCTTGGCTTCCTCGTGCTGGACATTGTTTTCGCGCACGGTGATGAGGTTTTCACGCGTCATCAGCTCGTAAATCTTCTGATTGGGATCGGACGCAAAGCGCACGTCGCGGTTGGTCAGGATGCCTACGAGACGGCCCGGCTTGCGGCTGCCCTCGCCGGCGTTCTCGACCACCGGAATGCCGGAAATGCCATGGGCGCGCATCAATGCCTGCGCATCGGCAAGCGTTGCGTCCGGGCCGATGGTGACCGGGTTGACGACCATGCCGGATTCGAACTTCTTGACCTGCCGGACCTCTTCGGCCTGCAGTTCCGGTGTGAGATTGCGATGGATGACGCCCATGCCGCCAGCCTGAGCCATGGCAATGGCCAGGCGCGACTCGGTAACGGTGTCCATGGCAGCGGAGAGCAGCGGCAGGTTCAGTTCGATATCGGGAGCAATGCGGGTGCGAATGTCAGTCTGGCCGGGCATGACTTCGGAATGACCCGGCTGAAGCAGGACATCGTCAAATGTCAGTGCCAGCGCGCCCGTCGCGGATTCAACAATTTTTGCCATAACCAATTCCTTAAAATGCGACAAGCGCACCACGATGGCGGTGCGCCGAGTCAGTAATGTTCCGGTGAATTGGCACGGGCTGGTAACATGGATATGTCGGTTTGGAAAGGTGGAAACGTATTTATTCCGCAATCAGCGATACGCGATCTCCCTCTAGGGGTGGATGGAAACCGGCCTTACTGCGCATAATATTGAAGTTCCTTGATGCGCGCCCGCACGGCGTCCACATTCAGCGCCTCAATATCCATGCTGGCAATGGAACCCCGGTCGGCGCGCCACGGGCCGTTGTCGGCCTTGATCTGGGCCTCGCGCCACGCCACCCATTTGCGCTGCGCATCGCGAATCTGTTTGGCTGATTCCGGATCGACCGATGCCAGGACTTTCTTGTAGACAGCGTTCAGCTGCTTGTCATAGGCGACAAAGGCCTTGTGCGAGCAGTCGACCATTCCTGAAGTCGTCTGTCCTGCCGGGCTGTTCAGACATTCCGTTGCCGCCTTGTCGATCGGATCGACCTTTTCCTCCGGTGAAGCGGCAACCGCTGACGACACAGCCCCGAGCGACAGTGAGACACAAAGCATGGCAAAGAATCGTTTCATGGCGTCCTCCTTGGTGGCAAAATGCCCTATGCATCTTGGCAGTAAAAGGGTGAATTGTTGAGACTGGCCCATCGTTTTCCCGCATGTTAGGACCATACGACCCCTTGGACGGTTGAATGCAGGAGATATGGTGCGCCCGATTTACCGAAAAGTTTCCTTCCTGCGCCGGTCCCGTGCCATGTGGGGCAATACGCGGGTCTGGCGGCCGCGCCTGGTGTTCTGGGCGGGGGCGGTTGCCATTGGTGTGATCAGCGTCCTCTTCGCCAAGCTGGCGGATCTTGCCCAGGAAACGTTTCATGGCGTGATCGGAACCAGCGGCTGGACGACATTCCTGCCCTTGATCATCACGCCGCTCGGCTTCATCTTCTGCGCCTATATGGCCTACAGTTTCTTCCCCAATGCCCAGGGCAGCGGCATTCCGCAGGCCATCGCGGCCCGTCATCTCAACGATCACGAGGATCGCGTCAGGCTGCTTTCCCTGCGCATGGTTTTCGGCAAAATCCTTTTGACTGTTGTCGGCCTGTTTTCCGGCGCCTCCATCGGCCGCGAAGGCCCAACCGTCCAGGTCGGCGCGTCGCTGATGCTGCAGGTGGCGCGCTGGGGCGGCATGGCGCAGGCGCGCGGGCTCATCCTTGCAGGCTCCGCCGCCGGTATTGCCGCGGCGTTCAATACGCCGCTCGCCGGCATCGTCTTTGCCATCGAGGAAATGGGCCGCTCCTATGAGGCGCGCACCAACGGCCTTGTTCTGACCGCCGTCATCCTCTCCGGCCTCGCGGCCATCGGACTTGTCGGCAACTACACCTATTTCGGTTCATCCGTTGCCGTCGCAACCAGCTTTTCCGATTGGCTTCTGGTGATCCTGTGCGGTGTCGGCGGCGGTGCGTTCGGTGCCTTTTTCAGTGCCGGTGCCGTCAGGGCATTGCGCAGGATCAAGCGCTGGACGACACCCGATCCGTTTCGCCGTACCCTGCTGCTCGCCGCTGTGTGCGGTTTTGCCGTTGCGCTGATCGGGGTTGCCTCAGGCGGTACAACCTTCGGCACGGGCTACGAACAGGCGCGCGGCGCCGTTGAAGGCCATGCCCTGCCGTGGTATTTCTTTCTGGAGAAACTGCTCGCCAGTTTCCTTTCCATGGTTTCCGGCATTCCCGGCGGCATTTTTGCGCCTTCGCTGTCCGTCGGCGCAAGCTTCGGCAGCACAATCGGTCTGCTCACCGGCAGCAATATCGGCCTCGCCGCCGTGCTCGGCATGGCCGGCTATTTCGCCGGGGTGGTGCAGGCACCGATGACGGCTTTTGTCATCATTCTGGAAATGACCGGCAGCCATGACAGCGTCATTGCGCTGATGTGCACATCCATGCTCGGTTACGGCACGGCACGCATCATCTCGCACGAACCGCTCTACCACGCATTGTCACGGGTGTTCATTGCGGATGCGATCCGGCGCAAGCGCGCCGAAGCCGCAGCGGCAACGCCTGGACAGGGTCAGACGTCGAACTGATAGGTCACCGGCACGAAACGGTAGCCGCTTCCCTGCCGGTCGAGATAACCAGCCGACGGGAACGGCATGTGATAACCGATGAACGGCACGCGGTCGGTGGCGATCATGTCGAGCACCCGTTTGCGCGTCTCGATGCCCTTGGCCCGGTCCGTATCGAAAGCCACCTCCCATTCCGGATGCTGCAGGGCTGCGACGTAGTGATTGGCGGTATCGGCGGTCAGCACCAGACGCTTGCCCGCGGATTCCACGTGGAAAATCATGTGGCCGGGCGTGTGGCCGTAAGCCGCTTCGCTGGTAATCCCTGACACAACCGCATCACCCGCCTTGATGAAGGTGGTCTTTTCCGCCAGCGGTTTCACCTTGGCCGCAACACCCTTGGCGCCCGCTTCCGCCGGCGTGCCCGCCCGGGCAGGATCGGTCCAGAAATCATATTCGATCTGCCCCGCGATATAGCGCGCATTGGCAAAGGCAGGCTTCTCGCCGTTCATCAGGCCGCCGATGTGGTCACCATGCATATGGGTGATGACGACAACGCTCACCTGATCGGGCGTGTAACCCGCCGCTTTCATATTGGCTTCCAGCTGGCCGAAACCGTTGTCGCGCCCTGCAGCGCCAAAACCCGTGTCGAACAGGATCAGTTCAGCACCGGTATTGATCAGCACCGGGGCAAAACCATTGACGAACTTCGTTTCGGGCAGAAAGTTGGCGCGCATCAGTTCTGCCACCTTCTCCTGCGACTGATCGGCACCGAAAGTGGGAAACGGGCCGTCGGAGAGGCGCAGGCCATCGAGAAGCGTGGTGACCTCAAATTCACCCAGCTTGAAGCGCTTGAAACCCGGCGACTTCACCGGCGAAAGCGGAACCGTTGCGGCGGCAGCATCCGGCATGACCTGCGATATGGCGAGCCCACCGGCTATGGCGCTCGACGCAAGAAACAGGTCGCGGCGGGAAATCTCGTATGACGTCATGAGTTCATCTCCTTCTGGCAGTCTTGGGGTCTGCGGTTGAGATCGTGCACAGGCAACGTCACGGCTGCCGGGCCGTTCCCTTTTGCATAGCGGAAAATCGTATTGTGCTGGATCACATCTGATTGATCGGTGCTTGAGCACCCGCCACACTGGTGCTATCGCAGCGCCAGCAAGGGTTGCTTTTCATTGTGAGTCCCGCGACGGACCCCGATTGCTGACGAAGCTCTTTATTGAGAACTGGAATTCATTGTGAATCGCATTGTTCCGCTCGTGCTCGCTGTCGCCCTGTTCATGGAACAGATGGACTCGACCGTCATATCCACATCCCTGCCCGCCATTGCCGCCGACATCGGTACGAGCCCCATCGCGCTGAAACTCGCGCTGACCGCCTATCTCGTCTCGCTCGCCGTGTTCATCCCGGTCAGCGGCTGGATGGCCGACCGGTTCGGCGCAAAAAATGTGTTCCGCGCGGCCATCGTGGTGTTCGTGCTTGGGTCGATCGCCTGCGCAGCCTCCAACTCGCTGCTGGCCTTCGTCGTCTCACGCTTCGTGCAGGGTGTCGGCGGTGCCATGATGACGCCGGTTGGACGGCTTGTGCTGGTGCGCTCGACGCCGCGCAGCGAGCTTGTCGGCGCCATGGCCTGGTTGACCGTGCCCGCATTGGTCGGGCCGCTGGTCGGGCCGCCCATCGGCGGGTTTCTCACCACCTATTTCACCTGGCACTGGATTTTCCTGATCAACGTGCCGATCGGCCTGCTTGGCATCTGGTTCGCAACACGTTACCTGCCGGATGTGGAAACGCTGATCCAGCGCAAGCTTGACGTGCCCGGCTTCTTCCTCAGCGGCATCGCCGCATCCGGCGTTGTGTTCGGGCTTTCCGTGGTCAGCCTGCCGGCGCTCCCCGCATGGGTCGGGTTCTCGACGCTCGGCGTCGGCATCGTTTCGACGGTGCTCTACCTCATCCATGCCAAGCGCACGCCGGAACCGCTGCTGGCGCTCGACCTGTTCAAGAACCAGGTGTTCCGAGCCTCGATTTTTGGCGGCAGTCTTTTCCGCATCGGCGTCGGTGCGACACCGTTCCTGCTGCCGCTGATGTTCCAGATCGGCTTCGGCATGACACCGTTCCAGTCCGGCCTCATGACCTTTATATCGGCCGCCGGTGCCATCGGCATGAAATTCGTGACCAAATGGTTCTTCCGCAAGACGGGCTTCCGCAATGCGCTGATGTATGGATCGCTGATTGCCGCAAGCTTCATTGCCATGAATGGTTTCTTCACGCCGGCAACACCGACCGCGCTCATTCTTGGCCTGCTTCTGGTCAGCGGCTTCTTCCGCTCACTGTTCTTTACCGGGGCCAACGCACTTGCCTATGCGGAAGTGCCCAATGAACAGACCAGCCTTGCAACACCGATCGCATCGGTCGCCCAGCAGATATCCATCGCCCTGGGCGTTGCGGTTGCCGGCGGCATTCTGGAAGTGTCCACCAATCTGCATGGCGGGCCGTTGCAGCTCTCGGATTTCCACACGGCATTCTTCCTGGTGGCCGCCATATCGTCGCTGGCATTCTTCTTATTCATGCCGATGAAGCCGGATGCGGGCGCCGAAGTATCCGGGCATTACCCGGATGCGAAGCCCGCGCCTGCCGAATAGGCCGTCGTTTAGGACCGGCCCTTGAAATCGCGGGCGAGCAGGTAAAGTTCCACGGACTCGGCGCGCGAGGCCGGCGGCTTGACGTGATGCACGGATTTGAAGTGCTGCTTGAGCAGGGTCAGCACTTCGTTTTCCGTGCCGCCCTGAAAGGTCTTGGTCAGGAAGTGACCACCCGGCCGCAGCACGGAAACCGCAAAGTCCGCCGCCACTTCGCACAGATGCGTCGTGCGGATATGGTCGGTGCGGCGGTGCCCCGTGGTGGGAGCGGCCATATCCGACAACACGATATCCGGCTGGCCGCCCAGCGCTTCGATCAGTTTGTCCGGCGCGGCATCGTCGAGGAAATCCATCTCGAGCAGCGTTACGCCCGGCAAGGGATCGATGTGCAGATAATCGATGCCGACAACCGTCGGCGCGTCCTCGGGAGAGCCGACAATCCCCGCAGCAATCTGGCTCCAGCCACCGGGGGCGGCGCCCAGATCGATGATGCGCTGACCCTTTTTCAGGATCTTGTAGCGGTCATCGATCTCGATGAGCTTGTAGGCCGCGCGCGACCGATAGCCATCGGCCTTTGACCGCTGCACATAGGGATCGTTGATATGACGTTCCAGCCAGCGGCGCGACGATTCCTTGATCGTGCCCGCCTTCTTCTTGATCTTGGTATGCAGGCCGCGCGTACCCGTACCGCCGCGCCCGCCTGTTGTTGTCTTAGCCATTGGGAATGTACGCCCCTCTTTTACGCGACATTGGCGCGAAACCACCGATTGCGCCACGCGCCATCGCGCGACATGAGTTCAGTCAAAATACCTTCGCGCAGGCCGCGATCAGCCACGCGCAGCTTCTGGCTGGGCCAGACATTGCGGATTGCATCCAGAATGGCGCAACCGGCAAGAACAAGATCCGCCCGGTCGGCACCGATGCAGGGATTGGCAACCCGTTCGTCAAAACTCCACGACAGGAGCCTGCTCGTCATCTCGGTCACGTCGTCGTTCTGCATCCAGATACCATCGATGCGGCGCCGGTCATAGCGGTCGAGACCAAGATGAATGCCGGCAAGCGTCGTCACCGTGCCGGAGGTGCCGAGCAGGTGAAAATTCTGGCTGTTGACGAGATCGCCGAGCTTGTGCCGTTCGGAGAAATCATTGAGGAGTTCCGCCACGTGATTGACCATGACGGCGAAATTGTCGGTCGTCACATCGCGGCCGCCAAAACGCTCCGCCAGCGTGACGACGCCAACAGGCAGCGATGTCCAGGCAATGATATGCTCGGCCAGGCGCGGCGAACGGCGCTCCGACAGGTCGATCAGGGCAATCTCGGAGGAGCCGCCGCCAATATCGAACAGCACAACCGCATCGGTTTCGCGCTCGACCAGCGTGCCGCAGCCGGAAACCGCAAGGCGGGCCTCGGTCTGGCGGTTGATGATCTCCAGATCAAGGCCGGTCTCGTGTTTGACCTGATGCAGGAATTCCGCACCGTTTTCCGCCTGGCGGCAGGCCTCGGTGGCGATGAGGCGGGCGCGCCGCACATCGTGGTTTTCCAGCTTGTCGCGGCAAATCTTCAGCGCCTCGATGGCTCGGCTCATGGCATTCGGGCTCAGGCGCCCGGTTGCACCCAGCCCCTCGCCAAGACGGACAATGCGCGAAAACGCATCGATCACACGGAACTGGCCCGGCCGCGTCGGCGTTGCCACCAGCAGGCGGCAGTTGTTCGTGCCCAGATCCAGCGCTGCATAGAGCGGAGCACCGGCATATCTGGGTTCGCGCCGCGGGTTGTCAGGTTCGGATGGTTTGGCCGGACTGTTCTGTTCCACAGTCGCCGCGACAACGGTTTCCTGCTGTTTTGCGCCGGAACGCCCCCGGCGCCTGTGGCGGTTGGGGCGGCGCTTTTTGCCGGTTTTGACCGGCGCTGCGGCATCGGCTTCTCCCGCCGGATGCGCAGGTGCGGCGGAGGCAACAGGGTTTTGCGCCGAAACAGCACCGTGTTTCGACTTGCCGCGCCGACGACGGCGCGCCCGTTTCTTGGGGTTTTTCTCGAAGCGTCCTTCCCGGGAATCGGACCGGCTCTCCTGCGGTTGACGCGCAGAATCCCCTTGTGGTCCGGGTCCGTTCTTGGCGGGACCTGGGATGCCATTCGACACCGTATGACCGCCAGACGCCCCTTCGTTCGACGCTTTGCGGGCGCCCGATTCGGGGTCTTTCAAAATCTTATCCTTCGGGCGCCGCGCGAACCTCTGGAGGACGCAGGCAAGGCGCTTGTTCATTAACGTTGAAGCCAATGTAACATCATTTGCCGAATATAAAAGTGCCTGAGGCAAATTAGGCGGCCAGGACAGCATGTTGAGAGGTGGAACCGGGCATTTCCATGCACCCGATATCGGCGGCAATGAGCCCCAGCCCGATGCGGGCCTGCAGGCCGCCTTGCGGCCGTATAATTCTGCAAGGGCCTGCCCGTGGGACAGGCCCTTCGCTTGTCATCAGCCGAACTTCACCAGATTAAGGACGGCGAGCGGGCCGCCGGGGAACCCCGCCATCTTCTCACCCGTCGCCAGGCTGCCCAGATCGAGCGGGAAAAAGCCAAGCTTTTCAAACAGGGCGCCGACCTTCGCCTTGGCGTCCGCATCGTCGCCGGAATAGAACAGCACGCGCTGACCGCCTTCGGCCTTGGGGTCGCCCGCAAGCAAGGCTGCGGGCAGATGGTTGAGTGCCTTCACCAGTTTTGCGCCCGGCACGAGATCGCCGACGACGTCGCTCGGCAGGCGCCCCTTGAGATCAACGGGCTTGAAGGACGGGGCTTCGATGGCATTGTTGGCGTTGATGACGATGCGGCCGTTCCAGGCGGGCAGACCGGCCAAAGCCTGCGGCAGTTTCGACCAGTTGACGGCAATCACAACAATATCCGCGCTTGCCGCCTGCTCTACGGTGCCGGCCTTGATGGACGGCCCGAGTTCGCAAACCAGTTCCTTCAACGAGTCCGGTCCGCGGCTGTTGGAAATGGTTGCTTCGATGCCGGCCCGGGCCAATGCCCGCGCAAAAGCCGTGCCGATCAGCCCGGCTCCGATAATACCAATGCTCATGATCTTGTTCCTTTTTGCGAATGCATGAAATTGCATGACATAAGAATGGGCTATCCATTCATTGACGAAAAGCAGGTAATAGCTTTAAATATTTTCAATCATCAGTTGAAGGTATGGATATGGAAACCTTGGCCAATCTGGAGTCGTTCGTGCGCAGCGCCGAAACCGGAGGTTTCTCGGCAGCGGCGCGGCGCCTGTCGCTGACGCCTGCGGCGGTCAGCCGGAACGTGGCCATGCTTGAACGCAATCTTGGCGTGCGGCTGTTTCATCGCAGCACGCGAAATCTGGCCCTGACGGAGGAAGGCGAGCGCTTCCTGCAGGCGGTCCGCACAAATCTCGAGGATCTGCAGGCGGCGATCGCCAATGTTGCGGCGCATCGCGACGAACCCGCCGGTGTGCTCAAGGTCAGCATGAGCCCGACGCTCGGCATCGGGTTTGTCATGCCGCTGCTCCCGGCCTTTCTCGAGCGCTTTCCGTTGATCCGGCCGGAATGGCATTTCGAGAACCGGCAGGTCGACCTGATCGCGGAAGGTTTCGATGCGGCCATCGGCGGCGGCTTCGAACTTCTGCCCGGTGTCGTGTCCCGATCGCTTGCAACACTTCATCTCATAGCTGTGGCATCTCCGGCCTACATGCGGGGCCGCGCATTTCCAGCGGATCCGGCCGGGCTGGCGACGATGGACGGGATTGTCCTGCGCCAGCAGCGCACCGGGCGCATTCCGGTGCGCATGATGCGCAACAGCGCTGGAATGGAAATGCCGGCGCATATCCGGGACAGGATTGTGGTCAACGACCCCGCCGCCATGCGTCAGGGGGCTCTGCTCGGCCTGGGCGTGACCATCCTCTCTGCCCCCGTTGCCCTGCCGCACCTGGAAAATGGCGAGCTCGTGCGCCTCTTGCCGGACTGGTACGCCGACGCCGGGGCCGTATCGATCTATTATGCCAGCCGCAGGCTGCTGCCCGCAAAAACGCGGGTATTTGTTGATTTTATCGCCGAGGCGTTCCGGCAGGGAAAGCTGACGAAAAGCTTTGCGGGCGTTCTGGGATAGAATGAACGCTCTTGAGAACGGCGCCACCGGGGAGCGGCGCCACGCCCTGCTTCAGATCAGATCAGCCGGTTGCATTCAACCATATGCTTTTGACGCCGTATTTTACCGTCACTGTCCGCAATGTCGCGCCGCGTCTTGCTCTTGACCGGCGGGATCGGCTTGGCTGGTTTGACACCGGCAACCGGTGCTTGGGTAACCGGCATCCTCATGCCTTTCAGAAAGCTCAACACTCGTAATAACATCATGATTTTTCCTCCAACGGAAATGCCATAGGGCCGCTGTGGACCGATGATCCAGCGGTTGGACGTGCAGCATTTTGGCAAGTGGACGCACCCTATCACCGTTCCGCCACCAGAGATACAGGGCCGCAAATAAACCGCAAATCATGACGATTGTTTTGCTATCGCCTTTTGGATATCCTCGTTTCAGATTTGGCTCTTCGCAGCGTCAGAGGTTCTCGACCCGCCAATCTCGTTCCAAAATGACGACGGTTTTTTGAACGTTGCATGACGACTGATCTCCGGCACCCGCCGGGATGAGAACACAGCAGGCCAGCTTCCGCTGCTTGCCACTTCCAAAGGAGGATTGGCATGTTCACGCGCACGACACATTCCATCGTCCACTTCGACGCACCATTCGTGTTGAAGGGTGTGGACAAGCCTTTGCCCGCCGGCGATTACGACGTGGATCAGGATGAAGAACTCGTTGACGGGTTGTCCCGCGCTGCATATCGCCGCGTGGCCACCTACATCCATGTTCCGGCCCGGTCGTCGAAGCTTGGCACCCAGCAGGTTTTCCCGATCGACCATTTCGATCTGGAAGCTGCGCTTCTCGAGGATCAGTCCCGGCCCGGCTAATCACTTCCCGCCCCGATCCCTACCCGAAACCTGAAGGAGAACCACCATGGCTAAAGGTCAACAACGCAGCAACCGCGAAGTACGTAAACCAAAGAAGGACAAGGTAGAGGTAAAGACCGCTGTTCCGTTTGCAAGTTCGATCGGCAAACAGACGGAAGTCGCCAGCAAGGGCAAGCCCAAGAGCTAAGGGCATGCCCGGCACGCCAACACCCGATTGTTCAGGTGCGGCGCCATCCCGATGATGGCGCCGCACCGCACATACATACCCCTGTCCCTGCGGCCGCTCCCCTTCTTCCAGCGATACAACCCGAAACACGCGTCAAGAGTAAAATTAGAACAAAACAGGAACAAATTTCTTTTCACGTGGACCGGATTGTGCCATTCTGGATTGCGAAGGAGAATCCAATGAATGCGATATTGAAACAGCCGGACGATGAAATTGACGAGGCATTGGCTTATCATCAGGGTGATGTCCGGGCGACAATAGCGGCGCTTCTGGCCGAGCGTGAGTTCCTGTTGCGGGAGATTGAATATGCCTCCCTGGCCATGTCCTATGGCTTTGCGCGGGGCTGGACGCCGGGACAGAATCGGAATGCACGATAGACTTGTGAACCGCCGCGTGCGATGATTGTGGCTCAAAAATGCGAGACACGATGAAACACAGTCCAAAACAATTGCCTGAAGTTGGTGTCCGCCCGAAGCGGGTTCTCAGTCCTTCGGAACAGAAAAGCCTGGCCACAACCGCAGCTGCATCCGCCATTATCAATGACGAGACCGCAAAGTGGGAAAGCAAGACCGCGCGCCTGAAGGCATTGCGTCTGGCCAAGGAAGCGGAAGAAGAAGCTGAGAACGCCTTGAAGCCAGCCAAGAAGCCGGCAAAAGCCAAGGCAAAGGTGACGCTCGCCACCAAAGGCAAATAGCGCCCCATACGTATCCTGCCCGACTTTGACGGGGCCTTGCGGCCGCGTGGGAACCCGTTTATCCGCATCGGGAAATGCTTGCGCTTTATTAAATGATCGCTGGTATTGGCGAAATATTGTTCAATAAAAACATCAGAATCATTAGTCGAATTCCGCTAAGTTTTTATAATTAAATTATTTTTTCTGGCGCAGCATTGACGGAATGTCTCACAGTCACTATGTATGAACCATCGGTATTTGGTAGTTTGTTATTAGTTTTATTGCGCCAAAGCGCTCTCAACGATCCTTCTTCAAAAATCGAGCTAAAACTATCGTGCAGTCGCATGGTAGGTGACCAAAACATATTCCTTGAAAGGGTTCATTATGAGCACTGGAACAGTAAAGTGGTTTAATTCCACAAAAGGCTTCGGCTTCATTCAGCCAGACGATGGTTCGGCAGACGTGTTCGTTCACATCTCCGCAGTTGAGCGCGCTGGTATGCGCAGCCTCAATGACGGTCAGAAGATCAGCTTCGAGCTGGTTCGTGACAACAAGTCCGGCAAGATGACTGCTGACCAGCTTCAGGCTGGCTAAAAATAATTCGTCTTCGCGTCTTTGACCACGGATGTACTGGCACTGACAGCAGAGATGAATTTGAGAAGGTCGGGTTTACCCGGCCTTTTATTTTGCCCTGAATTCAGGCGCACACTCCAAAAAACCAAGACATTTCAGCGCATTCCCCAAGAAAACTCTGGAAAGAATTTCCGCGGCATCCCAGAGTGCGAGTCACTCTTGCGCCGGCATCGGAAATGGCTGGCATATCTCGCGTTGTTTGAAGGAGCGTTCCGCTTATGAAAGTTCTCGTCCTTGGAAGTGGCGTCGTCGGCGTCACGTCAGCCTGGTATCTCGCCCAGGCGGGCCACGAGGTGGTGGTGGTCGACCGGCAGCCCGGTCCGGCTCTGGAGACGAGTTTTGCCAATGCCGGTGAAATCTCTCCCGGCTATTCCTCGCCATGGGCGGGTCCCGGCGTTCCCCTCAAAGCCATCAAATGGATGCTGATGCATTTCGGACCGCTCGTCGTGCGGCCGAAATTCGACCCCTATATGGCGCTGTGGCTGGTGCGGATGCTGCGCAACTGCACGTCGGCGCGCTATGCCCGCAACAAGATCCGCATGGTCCCCATCGCTGAATACAGCCGCGACTCGCTGCGTGATTTGCGTTCGGAAACCGGGATTGCCTATGACGAGCGCAGTCAGGGCACCCTGCAGCTCTTCCGCAAGCAGAGCCAGTATGACGGCACGGGCGGCGATATCGAAGTGCTCAAGCAGTTCGGCGTGCCCTATGAACTCCTTGATCCCGCAGGTTGCATCGCCGCCGAGCCGGCCCTTGCCAATGTGCGGGAGAAATTCGTCGGCGGTCTGCGTCTTCCCGGCGACGAAACCGGCGATTGCAAGATCTTCACGGAGAAGCTGGCGGCCCTTGCGGCCGAGAAGGGTGTGACCTTCCGCTACAACACCACTGTTACCTCGATCAACACCAGCGGCAATCGCATTGCCAGCGTGTCGACGGAGACAGAAGAACTGACGGCGGATGCCTATGTGGTTGCTTTCGGCAGTTATTCACCATTCCTGCTGCGCCGCATCGGCGTACCGGTACCGGTCTACCCCATCAAGGGCTATTCCATCACCGTGCCCATCGCCGATGCCAGCTGCGCGCCGGAATCCACGGTCATGGACGAGACCTACAAGGTGGCAATCACCCGGCTCGGCGACCGCATCCGCGTCGGCGGCACGGCGGAAATCTCCGGCTATGACCTGACCTTGCGCGATGCACGCAAAGCCACATTGCAGCATTCGGTCGGCGATCTCTTCCCCGGTGGCGGCGATCTGTCGAAGGCAACCTTCTGGACCGGCCTGCGCCCGATGACGCCGGACGGCCCGCCCATTATCGGTGGCGGCACCAGATACCAGAACCTCTACCTCAACACCGGCCACGGCACCCTTGGCTGGACCATGTCGTGCGGTTCCGGCCGGGTACTGGCTGACATTGTTTCCGGCAAAACGCCGGATGTCGACGCATCGGAACTCGGCATCGGCCGCTACGCCTGAGCTTTGTGAAGCAGTTGCCTTCCGCCCCGCGCATGCGGCCCGCGGGCGGAGGGCAACCAATCCACGACACCATCCATGCGTCAGCTAAGCCATTTAAAACATTACAAATTGTTTAGGTTGACGTTCAGTTTTGGTTCATCTCGCCCCTCGTAAAACAGCATGGTGTTTGATCATAAACCCTGCAATGAACGAGGAACCAACATGAAAAAGATCGCCCTGGCAGCCCTTGCCATTTCCCTGATTGCAACGCCTGCAGCCTTTGCGCAGCAGCAGCAAGGCTATGGCCATCAGCAGCAGGACCGGATGGTCAAGAAGCGGGTCGTCAACGAACGCACCGTCGTGAAGAAGACGCGCTGGGTGCGCGGCCACAAGCTGCCCAGCAACTATCGCCGCAACGTGGTGCGCGACTATCATCGCTATCACCTGAAGACACCGCCGCGCGGCTATCATTGGGTGCGCGTCAACAATGACTACGTCATGGTCAGCATTGCATCCGGCATCATCGCATCGATGATCCAGGGCCGGTAATGATCCCGGTCAAACAAGAGCGGCGCTTCGGCGCCGCTTTTTGTTTCTAGTCGACAAAGATCCGGACGCTTGCGGCACGGCCGGCAGAATCGATGACCGTCAAGGTCGAATAACCGGCTCCGTCCGGCACCCACTGGTTGTCACGACGGCGCGACATATCGGGCAGGGGCTTGCCATTGGCCAACCAGCGGAACGGCGCGCGTCCCCCCTGCAGTTTCAGCGCGAGGGGTGACAGGGTCCCGCCGGTCTTCGCTCCAAGCTCGATCCGCGCGCCTTCCGGCGGATAGACGATCTGCGGTGCCGGTTCGCGCGTCGTTGCAGCCAGCAGACCGTTCGATGTCCGGGTGAAGCGGCGCTGGCTGATCGGCAGTTGCGCCTGCGCGATGCGCACCGCGCCGCCTGGCGCGCGCGGCAGCGGCGTGACCGGCACTCCGGATTTGACAAATCCCTCGAACAGGATCGGTGCCGCCGTGCCGAAACCGGTGATACCTGGCACAGCGCCATTATCCGGACGGCCAACCCAGACACCAAGCACGTAATTGCCATCGAAACCGACCGACCAGGCATCGCGATAGCCGTAGCTCGTGCCTGTCTTGTAAGCGATGCCGCGCTGCGCCGCGCCCAGCGGCGGCATGACACCCGACAGGATATCGGCGACATGCCATGCCGCCACCGGTTCCAGCAGCGGTTCGGCTTCGATGGGCTGCGGCTTACCCTGAATGCCATCCCCCAGAAGCACCGGCCTGCCGCGATTGGCCAGCGCGGCGTAGAGCTGCACCAGGTCTTTCAGCGTAATGCCGACACCGCCGAGGCCGATTGCCAGACCCGGCGCTTCATTGGCGGGAAGCACGGGTCTCACCTCCGCCCGGCGGAAGTGGACCAGCAGCCGTGTCGGGCCTACCGCATCAAGCAGGCGGACGGCAGGCACGTTCAGCGACAGTTGCAGCGCCTGCCTGATGCTGACATCGCCCTGATAGCTCATGTCGAAATTGCGCGGCCGGTAACCGAAGAAGTCGGCTGGACGGTCCTCGATGATCGTCTCCTGCGAAACGAGCCCGTCCTCGAAGGCGAGGCCGTAGATGAAGGGTTTCAGCGTTGATCCGGGCGAGCGCATCACCCGCGTCATGTCGATCCAGCCGGAGCGGCTGGCATCGAAATAATCGGCAGAGCCCACTTCGCCGACGATTTCACCGCTGCGGGCATCGGCCATGACCATGGCGATCGATACTTTGGGGCCAAGCTTGGCCGCCGCAGCCTTGGCAACGGCTTCAAGGCCCTGCTGGATCGGGCGGCGCAGCGTGGTCTGATGCCGGTTGACCTGCGGCTCCCGGCGCAAGGCGGCTTCCGCCAGATGCGCGGCATAGGCCGGGAGCTGCAGGCGGCGGGCAGGAATGGGTACCAGCCCGGCACGTTCGGCCTCACCCTCACCCACCACCTTGGCAACGGCCATGCGGTCCAGAACCCGCTCGCGCGCCGTCTCGGCTGCAGCGAGATTGCGGTCGGGGCGGCGCTTTTCCGGCAATTGCGGCAACGCCACAAGCAAGGCGGATTCGGATACGGTCAGGCGGCGCGGCTCCTTGCCGAAATAGGCGAGGCTGGCGGCACGGATACCCTCCAGATTGCCGCCATAGGGCGCGTGCGTGAGATAGAGATCGAGAATCTGCGCCTTGGTCAGACGCCGTTCGATCTGCAGCGCACGCACCAACTGGGCAAATTTTGCACTGAGCGAGCGCCCTTCCCGCGGTTCGATCAGCCGCGCCAATTGCATGGACAGGGTCGAACCGCCGGAAACGATGCGGCCGTTGCGGACCAGTTGCAGTGCGGCGCGGGCCACGGCCCGCGGGTCGACGCCGCGATGCTGCCAGAAGCGCTGATCCTCGTAGGCGACAAGCATGCGAATGAACTGCGGATCGACATCCGCGGCCGTCGTCCGCAGGCGCCAGCGCCCCTCCGATGTGGCGAAGGCACGGAGCAGCTGGCCATTGGCATCGATCACTTCCGGCGAGACTTCCACCGCCTTTTCCAGCGGTGGCGGAAACTTTTTGTCAGCAAGATCAAGGCCGAAGGCCAGCGCCGTCGCCACCACCAGATTGGCGGAGATGCCGATACAGAATGTGCGCCACGTGATCATCGGATCAACCGGTCTTGAGCCAAGGCTTGTTTACTGTGCCGCCACGACCTCCATCCGGCCCGTGGCCGTGCGTGCGGAGAATTGCGGACGATACATGTCCTCGACGCTGGCTGCCGGATGATCGTAGGTACCCGGTGTCACGGCCCGGACCACATAGGCCAGGGTGATTTCCCTGTTGTCGCCGGTGTTGCGATCGAAGGCGGCAACGAAACGGTCGCTGCGGAATTCCGTGTGGGCGGCTTCCACCTCGCCGATCCAGTCGAAATTCGACAGTTGTGCACTGTTGACGAGGCCGGGATTGTCGATCTCGAAACCGGCGGGCAGAAGATCGGTGATCAGCACCCGCGACGGCCAGTTGTTGTTCTCGGTGACCTTGAGGACAACGACATAGCGCTCATTCTGCTTGGCTTCACTGACATTGGCTTCCGATCCGTCGAGCGTGTAGTAGGTCCGCTGGATGTTGAAGCCATCGCCGCCAGCGGGCAAAGGCTGGGCCGGTGCGGCAACGGTTGTCACGACAGCCGAAACGGCTTCGGTCGATCCATTGGTGATGTTGACCGGCTGGGCGATCAGCTCGTCGCCAGTCATCCGCGCGGCATAGCCACCCGTGTGCGCCACGCCATTGATGGCAAGCTTCAGATCGTTGTCGCCGCCCTGGATGGCGCGTGCCGCCAGCAGCATCCAGGTCTGTTCCTGCGTGCTGGTATAGATCTTGCGCTCCCATTCCTTGGCAACGATCTGCGACAGCTGCGGAATGATGGCCGGGACTGGCCGGCTTTCCGCGGCGAGCGCCAGAACCGCCGCATCGTCGCGCAGGGACGAGCCATAATCCGAGCGCACAAGGCTGACATTGGTCGCCTTCGTCGACATCTGCAGCGAATTGGTAAAGATGCTCTGCGACCGCTGCGCATCCCCGTAAAGCGCCAGGGCCGCCGCCAGATGGGCGCGCGACAATGGCGTCGGGAATTCCGACAGCTTCGTATCGGCGTAGTAACGCAGATCGCTGACGGCAGCCTTGCGGTTGCGGGCCAGAACATAGAGCGCATAGGCGATCTGATTGCCCTGATCCTTGACATTCACGTCGTAGCTCAGCGAATTCTGCAGGTTTTCCAATGCCTGGACGAGTGCCTTTTCCGGCACGTCATATTTCTGCTCGCGGGCGCGGGTCAGGAAGTCCGTGACATAGGCATCAAGCCAGAGATCACCCGAACCCGGACCCCACAGGCCGAAACTGCCGGAAGAGGACTGGTAGGACAGGACACGGAAGATTGCCTCCTGCACCCGCTTCTGCACATCGCCATCGTCGGCAAGGCCCGACTGCCTGGCCAGCTCGCTGAGATAAAGCAGCGGCAGGGCGCGGCTTGTCGTCTGCTCCGCACAACCATAGGGATAACGGTCGAGCGTCATGAGCAAGGCCGGTATATCGAAGGCCGACGACCGCGACACGTTGAGGCTGACCGATGCGCCCTGCAGCAGGCTGCTTGCCAGCAGTTCGCGGTCGATCTTCAGCGTGCTGTTCGGTGCGATCTTGATGGGATTGCGCACCGTGATCGGCAGCGAAGCCGGGCGGACCGGAATGTTCAGCGATTGCTCCAGCGAAATACCCGCGGCGTTTGACAGTTTGACCGAGACAACGCCGTCACCCGGCTGCTGGCCCTTGAGCGGCAGTGTCAGATTGAACTTTCCGCCCGCCGTCAGCTTGACGGTCTGTGCGGCCGCCTGCTGCTCGACGCCGACGGCCTGATTGCTCGTCACCTGCAACTGGTAGTCGCCTGCCGGGGCATCCGTATTGGCGATATCAAGCCGCAGCGCCGTCTTGTCTCCGGGCGCCAGGAATTTCGGCAGGCTTGCCGTTACCACGACGGGATCGCGAATGATGACATCCTTGCTGGCATGGCCGACACCGGCCTTGGACCAGGCAACCGCCATGACCCGCGCTGTCCCGTTGAACTGCGGGATATCGAAGCTGACATTCGCCTTGCCCCCCGCGTCAAGCTTGACCGGACCGGAGAAGAACGCAACGAGCTTTTCCGTGGGCGGGCTGCCCTGCAACGGCATCTGTGCGCCATCGCCGCCGGTGCGCAGACGGCCGGCGGCACCCTGCGAGCCATCGATCAGACGGCCATAGAGATCGCGGATTTCCAGACCCAGCTGCCGCTGGCCGAAATACCAGCCATCGGGATTGGGCGCCTCGTAACGGGTGAGATTGAGGATACCGACATCAACGGCGGCAACCGTGACATAGGCCGTATCGCCAACGCCTGCGCCGGTCACCTGAACCGGAATGTTCAGTGGCTGGCGCGGCAATGTTTTCTCGGGCGTATCCAGCTTCACCGCGAGATTGCGGTCGCCCGGATTGACCCCCAGCCATTTCACGCCAATGGCGCGCATCGGCATGTGGCTGTCCCGGTCATTGCCGGGACGATAGAGCGTTGCGGTGACATAGGCACCGGCACCCCAGTCCGCCGTGACCGGAATTTCCACCTCGCCACCTTCAGCGGGAATGCTCTGGCGCTTGGTCGCCACCAGGCTCTCGGCACCGACCGTCACCAGAAGCTCCCCGGCAAAACGCGGCGATACTTTCAGCTTTGCCGTATCGCCCGGCGCATAGTTCTGCTTGTCGAGGGCGATCTCCAACCCGTCCGGGGTTTCGGTCGAGGTGGCGGCAACATAATATCCCGCGTCGAATTCGACGCTGGATGTCGGGCCTTCCACATCAGCCGTTTCAACCTCCAGGCGGAAGCGGCCCCAAGTCACGGGAACAGAAATCTCCGCGCCATCGGCGGTTGCATCGACCGTGCCGTTGGCAACCAGCTTGGTTGAAATGATGGGCTCATATTTCCACGAACTGCCATCCCGGTACCATTGGTAATTGCGCTCGACGGCAACAAGTTTCCAGCTCAGGCCGCTCATGGCCTGCTTCTGGCCGTTGTTGTCAACGCCGATCACATGGAATTTGCCGATGGCATTTTCGGCCAGATCCCCGTCGAACTCGGGCTTGATGCCAATCTTCGCGCCCTGTGATTTTACCGGCAACGTCAAATTGCGTTCGATGGCCCGCCCGCCCGCTTCCTGCATGCGCACGACGATATTGGCGTTGAGCAATTGGGTTGTTGACGGGACTTCGTTCAGCGTGACGTCGAACGTTGTCTTGCCGTTCTCGTCGAGTGCCTGCAAATCCTCAAGCGGAATGCGCGTATCCTGGTTGCCCTGTTCATCGGCCAGACCAAAGCGATAGCCTTTGAAATTGGCATCCTCGTGCGTCGGCTTGAGGCTGACCTCGCCCTCCAGCGTGAGACCTGCGGCCGGCGCACCATAGAGGAAGCGGCCATCGACACTGACCGGCGTGGGCGTGCCCACGGTGATGGCCTTTGCCTCGCTCGTCAGGTCGAACTCGACCCGGTCGGGAACAAAATCTTCGACCATGAAGGACTTTTCGGCAATGGGCGACCCCTTCGGGTCGGTGTAGATCTGCATGTTCCAGGTGCCACGCATGGCGTTGGCCTGCAGGGCCAGATCAAGCGTGTGGCCGCCAAGGGCTGCGCCATCGCTGACCATGCGGCGGTCTTCGACCCCATCCGGGCGGCGGAATACAAAGGTCAAGGGCAGATTCTCGATCGCCTTGGCGCTGATATCGCGGGCAAGGGCCGATGCGTGCACGGTTTCACCGGCACGGTAGATGCCGCGTTCGGTCCAGGCGAGCACATCGATTGCGCCGGGAGCCGTGCGGCCGGTCACACCGCGGTCGGACAGGTCAAAACCGGCCCGTGTCATGTCAAGAAAGACATAGTCCGCGTCGCCGTTCTTGGCGGTGATGACAGCCGGTGTCATGGCGGCCGTACCGCGCAGCAATCCGGCGGTAAATGTCGCACGCCCGTCCGTGTCGGTGATCGCCGTGCCGAGAATTTCATTGTTCTTGGCCAGGAGCTGCAATTCCACGCCGATCAATGGCTGGGCGGTTGCGAGCGACCGCGCAAAGACATTGAGCCCATCCGTACCGGTATAGGTGGAGAGCCCGATATCGGAAACGACGAACCACTGGGTCGCCTGCGAATCCCATTCATTGCTGTGGGCATCGGTGGAAACGGCGGTCAGGACATAGACGCCCGGCTTGCGTTTCGGCAAAGCTTCGTCAACCGGGAAACTGGTGACGACATCCTTGTTGAGGTCGGACTGGATATCGATCGCCCCCTGCCAGACCAGTTCGCCGGACTCATCCTGCAGTTTCTGGGCGTTGTAGCTATCAATCTGGGTGAGGAACTGCGAGCTGGTGAGCAGCGAGGCGATGCCGCGGTCGCCGATGCGGTACAGCTTCAGGTTGGCGCTGGTGGTATTGACCGAAACAATCGGAATGCCGCGGCGCGCGGTGCTGGGCAGCACGAAACTGTCGCCGGTAAAGCGCACGACGGCCGAGCGGTCCTTGACGTAGATATCGAGATCAACCTGGCCTTCCAGCGCTTCGCCGACAGAAGACGGCAGGCCGGCACGCAGCGCCAGCTTGTAGCGCTGGCCGTGGGTCAGGCCTTCCACGCAAATCTCACTGCCCTTGGCTTCGACCGCCTTGGGAGCGACGCCGTCCAGCGTCACGAACGGCGCATAATCCGTACCCATTTTGACCAGGGGCTCGGAGAACTGCACGCAGGCGCGCGGCGCGGCGCTATCCGCATCGATGGTGTGATTGACGATACGGAATCCCTGGCGGGCCTTCAGATCGAGATAGGCGGCGTTGACGGTCTTCGCATCGACAAGCGCAAGGCTCGCCTTGTAGGCGTTGAGCGCGGCGCGATAGTTCTGGGCATTCTGCAACGCGGTTGCCAGCACGGCGAGAGCGTCGGCCCGGCTCTGGGTCGTGCGCGTCAAGAGATAGCCATTGTAGGCGGCCAGCGCCGCCTGGCCGGCAACATAGGTGTTCTTGTCGGCGCGGTTGGCAGCGCGGGCGGTCTCCACCCACAGATCCGCATCCTCCGGCGAAACCGCCAGCGCGCCCTTGAAGGCATTCAGCGCATTTTCGATATTGCCGGCGGCGAGCTGCGCGCGGGCCGTTTCCTTCAGGCTGGCGGCGCCCTGCCCCTTCTGCTCGTCCGTCAGTGCGAGACGTGCCTTGACCTGGCGCGCATCCTGCACAAGCTGGTCGGACAGGAACGCCAGTCTTGGCGGGGCGCCGATATCCGGCTCGCTCGTCGTTTCGACCACCTTGCCGGCAATGGCGCCGGGAAAACTGTGCAGTTCATTGAAGTCGGACTTCATGAAGCACCATTTCACCTTGGGATTGTAGGTGAAGGCCTTGCAGCTTGTCTCGGCCAGACAGACCGCCTCGCACTGGTCGAGGGTCACGTCCTGTTCGGTGCGCAGATCAAAACCGAAATAGTCGCCATCCTTGGTCGTGACAATGTCGCGATTCGTTTCGGCGGCACCGGCAGGTGCCCCTGAAACCAAGGCTGAGAGAAGAAAAACCGAAAAGCCGATAACCGCGCGCATAGACATGAAGTCCTCCCAACGCAACCCGTATGGTGGTGAGCCGCACTGTTCAAACTTCAGTATAACTTGTCAACAGATCATGCGGTGGGAGCGCGGTTGTCTTCGGCGATTTCCGAACGGATCCACGCCTGGAAATGCTGCATTTGCTGGGTCGGCTTGCGGTTCTTCGGCGAAACAAGCCAATAGGCGATATTGGAGGGCACGCGCAGCGGAAAGGGTGCGACCAGCCGGCCGTCTGCCAGTGCGTCTTCGACAAAGAGCTCCCAGGCCAGCATGATGCCTTGCCCGCTGATCGTTGCTTCGACCGCCAGCCATGGATCGGAGAATGTCGGGCCATCAAAGGCGAGCGGGCCATCGAGCCCGGCAGCGGCCTGCCATTCGTCCCAGCTGAACATGGGGTTCTCGTAACAGATGATCGGCTGGCGGAAAATATCCGCCGGTCCGGTCAGGCGTTCGGCAAAGCCGCGCGTGCAGACCGGGAACATCCTTTGCGGCAGCAGGCATTCCGGCGTGCCGTCCCGCCACTCGCCGCTGCCAAGCCGGATCGCGAGATCGATGTCGGAACTCTTCAGGTCGAGCACGCTAGGCGAAGGATCGATGCGGATCTTCATCTCGGGATGCGCCGCCCGCAGCCGTCCCAGTCGTGGCACCAGCCATTTTGACGCGAAGGTCGGGGCGACGGAGAGAAGCAGGGTCTGCTCAACATCGTCCGCCAGCGCCACGGCGCGCGACAGATGCTGAAAGCCCTCTTCGAGCCGGGCGATGAAGGCCTTGCCGAAGAAGGTCGGGACCAGCCCCGCCCGGGTCCTGTCGAACACCGCATGGCCGATCTGTGCTTCCGTCCGGATCAATTGCTGACTGACCGCACTGACCGAAACACCAAGCTCGGCGGCGGCTTTCGGCAATGACCCCAGCCGCCCGATTGCCTCGACAGCGCGCAATCCGTTGATGTGAACCCTATTCAAATTCTTCATCACGCAAATTCTTCATCCAGTTTTTCTACATCAAGATATCGCCATTCTTGATTGCTGACCGCAGAGAACGGGATCAAAATAGCACATTCCTCGATTCATGGGAGCTGTGTGATGAAGATTTTCTGGCTAACAAAATGGTTTGCAGAGACTCTCGTTCCGCCCAGCGAGGAGAGCAGTCCTGTCGATCATGATGCGCTGGATCACTGGCGCCGTGATCCGCTCTCTCATCCTGCCCTGCAGGCCATAGGCCTCGATGAACTGGCCGACCTGCCCTTCGACCCCTACGGCCTGCGCAGCTGCTGAACGGGAATCAAAAAACAGGCCCCGCGAACGGAGCCTGCCTTGACCTATATGAACGTTGTTATCGGAACAGCACGACCGCCTGCTGCACGGTCACCCAGACACCCCAGAGAATGGGAATACCCACGGCGGCCCAGGCGAGCGCCGCCTTGGCATCGAGCCCGCCATGGCCGATGCCGAACGAGCCGGTGGCGCCGGCATCGGCTGTCTTGGTCTTGGCCTGCAGGGCAGCGACCTCGGCGTCGGACATGAACCATTTCGATGCAAGCGGGCGGATAAAAAAGTTGGCGATGAAGCCCAGCGCCAGCATACCCGCGAGAATATACATGGTGCGGTCATAGACCTGATCGCGCGGCACGCCCGCATTGATCTGAAACTCACGGATGTAATTGACCACGACAGGCCCGACGATGCCCGCCGTTGCCCAGGCCGTCAGCAGCCGGCCATGGATGGCGCCGACGAACTGCGTCCCGAAAATATCGGCGAGATAGGCCGGGACCGTGGCAAAGCCGCCGCCATACATGGACAGGATCACGCAGAAAATCGCGACGAACAGCGCCTGGCTGCCCATATGGGCGGCGGTCGGCGCCAGCGCATAGAGCACGATGCCAAGCGCAAAGAAGGTGAAATAGGTGGCCTTGCGGCCGATCCGGTCGGAGAGCGAGGCCCAGAAGAACCGCCCGCCGATGTTGAACAGGGAAATCAGACCGGCAAAGCCCGCGGCAATGGAGGCGATGGCGGTTTTCTGGCCCGCATCCAGCTGGGTGAAGCTGACATCAGGCAGGCCGATGAGCTTGCCCGCAAAGATTTCCTGCAGCATGGGCGAAGCCATGCCGATCACGCCGATACCGGCGGACACGTTGAGGCAGAGCACGGCCCAGATCAGCCAGAACTGTTTCGTCTTGTGGGCATCGCGCAGATGCACGTGCCGCGTGGTGATCATCGCCTTGGCGTCCGTCGGCGGTGTCCAGCCTTCCGGACGCCAGCCGGCCGGCGGAATACGGTAGCCGAAGGCGCCGCACATCATGAAGACGAAATAGCCGGCGGCCATGACCAGAAAGGTCTGCCAGACGCCGACAGTATCCGGTGCCTTGAAATGATTCATCAGAAGGTTGGCCAGCGGTGCCCCGATCATGGCACCGCCACCAAAGCCCATGATGGCCATGCCGGTCGCCATGCCGCGCCGGTCGGGAAACCATTTGATCAGCGTGGACACCGGAGAGATGTAACCGAGCCCGAGCCCGATACCGCCAATCACGCCGGCGCCGACCCACATGAGCCAGAGCTGGTGCGTGATGACGCCAATGGCCGCCAGCACCATGCCCCCGCACCAACACACGGCCGAGACCACGCCAGCCTTGCGCGGCCCGACGCGTTCAAGCCAGCCGCCCCAGATGGCGGCGGAACAGCCAAGAAGCACGAAAAACAGCGTGTAGATCCAGCCGAGATCGCTGACGCGCCAATCGCAGCTCGTGGTGAAAAGCGCTGTCAGAAGGTTGAGATCCGCGCAGGCGACCGATTGCTCGACACCGATGGCGCGCGACAGCGGCAGCCAGAACACGCTGAACCCGTAGGCCATGCCGATACAAAGATGAATGGCAAGCGCTGCGGGCGGCACCAGCCAGCGGTTGAAACCCGCTTTGGCAACGATGCGTTCCCGGTCGAGAATACCCGGGTTTTCATAAATCCGCGGCTCTGCCCTGTCGGTTGCTGACATGTGAATTCCTCCTCCAAGCCCTTGTGGCGGTGATTCATGTTTTAATATTTCAGTTTATCGGCCGGTTCCGGTTCGGCCTGATCGTCTTCTTGTTCGGGTGTTCTCCGGCGCTCTTGCAATCAAGTGGCAACGCACGTCGAGCGGCCAAAATGCAGCCCTTGCAACGTTCAAGCCGAGGCGGAAGCCGGCTTGCGGATATGGGACGCCGCCTCGACCACGAGCGGGTCAAGGCCATTGTCATCCTTTTCCAGGATGGCAAAGAGCTGGGTACGCATGCGCGGCTCCCAGAAATTGTTGATGTGGCCGGCCACACCCTCTACCGCCTCATCCTTGGGCTGGGTGTGAAAGAAGGTGGCGATCTGGTTGGCCATATAGACCAGCTTGTCGGCGGTCGACTGCCGGTGATTCTCATTATCCATATTGCACCAATCGAACGGTTGGACTTTGCACAAGGGTGGGCGAGGCCTGATCCAGGTTGGATTTTCCGGACGCAGCGGTGTCATCGGTTGCACTCGCCACTGCATTTACAGCGATCGGAATACGCTCGGCACGCGTGAAGACATCGAATTCATCGCCGCGTACCAGCGCAACAAGCGTCATGCCCGCCGCCTGCGCGGTGCGCACAGCCAAGGCCGTCGGCGCAGATACGGCAATCAGGACGGAAGCGCCGATGATTGCCGCCTTCTGCACCATTTCGATGGAGACGCGGCTGGTGATGACAACGGCGCCCGATGCACCGCTGATGCCGGCTCGGCACAGGGCACCGGCAAGCTTGTCGAGGGCGTTGTGGCGGCCGACATCCTCGCGCGCGGCCACGATACCCTGGCCGGGAACATAGAACCCGGCCGCATGCACCGCACCGGTTTCATTGTGCAGCGGCTGCAGCGGCGACAGCAGCCGCACCGCCTGCGCCAGATCGCCCGGCGTCAGTTGCAGGCGCGTCGCGTCGACCGAAGCCACCGGCTTCAACGCCTGCTCGATGGACTCGATGCCGCACAGCCCGCAGCCAACGGGTCCCGCCATGCGGCGGCGGCGGTCGGTGAGTTCCTGTCCGGCGACATCGGCGAGGCGCAGCTGGATATCGATGCCCTCGCCATGCTCTTCAACGGCGATTTCGCTGATTTCATCGAGCCGGGCAATAATGCCTTCCGACAGGCTGAAGCCGACGGCGAAATCCTCCATGTCGGCCGGGCTTGCCATCATCACCGCGTGGGTGGTGCCATTGTAGCTGAATGCGACCGGCGTTTCCTCGGGCACCATGCGGCTGCCGGTCGCGTAGACATCGCCCTCGCCCTTGCGGCGGCGGGTGATGCGCGGGACCTGCAACCGTGTGGGGCGCCCGGCCATGGTTATTCCGCCGCGTCGAGCGTCTGGGCGATGCGCCGGCTCTGGCGGGCCTGCTCGTCATATTTGACTTGCCAGTCACTCGGCCCGTTGGACGCACCCACCTGCACCGCCGTCACCTTGTACTCCGGGCAATTGGTCGCCCAGTCGGTGAAATCCGTGGTGATGACATTGGCCTGCGTCGTCGGGTGATGGAAGGTCGTATAGACCACACCCGGCGAAACCCGGTCGGTAATCAGCGCGCGCAGCGTGGTCTCACCGGAGCGGCTTGTTATCTTCACCCAGTCGCCGTCGCGGATACCGCGCTGTTCGGCGTCGTGCGAATGAATCTCCAGCCGGTCTTCCTCGTGCCAGACCACGTTGTCGGTGCGGCGGGTCTGCGCACCGACATTATACTGGGAGAGAATACGTCCGGTGGTGAGGAGAAGCGGGAATCGCGGCCCGGTCTTTTCGTCGGTTGCCACGTACTCCGTGCGGACGAACTTGCCCTTGCCACGAGCAAAACTCTCGATGTGCATGATCGGGGTGCCCAGCGGCGCCTTTTCATTGCACGGCCACTGAACGGAGCCCTCCTTTTCCAGGAGATCATAGGACACACCGGCAAAGCTCGGCGTGGTCAGGGCAACTTCATCCATGATCTGCGACGGGTGCGTATAATTCCAGTTGAGGCCCATGGTCTGCGCCAGTTTCTGGGTAACTTCCCAGTCGGCAAAACCGTTCTTGGGGCTCATGACCTTGCGCACGCGGTTGATGCGGCGCTCGGCATTGGTGAAGGTGCCGTCCTTTTCGAGGAAGGTCGAGCCCGGCAGGAACACATGGGCGTAGTTGGCGGTCTCGTTGAGGAAGAGATCGTGGACCACGACGCATTCCATGGCGGCAAGACCGGCGGCCACATGCTTTGTATCGGGGTCGGACTGGAGAATGTCCTCACCCTGGATGTAGATGCCCTTGAACGTGCCATCGACGGCCGCATCCAGCATGTTGGGGATACGTAGGCCCGGCTCGTCCTGCAATTTGACGCCCCACAGCTTGTCGAAGATATCGCGGGTGGCTTCGCCGGAAACATGGCGGTAGCCGGGAAGCTCGTGCGGGAACGAACCCATGTCGCAGGAACCCTGCACATTGTTCTGGCCGCGCAGCGGGTTCACGCCAACGCCCTTGCGGCCGATATTGCCGGTGGCCATGGCCAGGTTGGCGATGGCCATGACCGTTGTCGATCCCTGGCTGTGCTCGGTCACGCCGAGGCCATAGTAGATGGCGCCATTGCCGCCGGTCGCGAACAGCCGGGCGGCTTCACGCAGCGTCTGCGGCGGCACACCGGTCAGTTGTTCGATCGCTTCGGGGCTGTGTTCGGGTGCGGATACAAAGGCAGCCCAATCCTGGAACTCATCCCAGTCGCAGCGCTCGCGGATGAATTTTTCGTCGAACAGGCCTTCCGTGACAATGACGTGGGACAGCGAGGTGACCACGGCCACATTGGTGCCGGGGCGCAGCGGCAGGTGGTACGACGCCGCGACATGGGGCGAGCGCACGAGGTCGATGCGGCGCGGGTCGATGACGATGAGCTTGGCGCCCTTGCGCAGACGCTTCTTCAGGCGCGAGGCAAAGACCGGATGACCATCGGTCGGGTTGGCACCGATGACGATAACCACATCCGTGTGCTCGACACTGTCGAAATCCTGCGTGCCAGCGGATGTGCCGAATGTCTTGTTCAGGCCGTAACCCGTCGGCGAATGGCAGACGCGGGCACAGGTATCGACATTGTTGTTGCCGAAACCGGCACGAACCAGCTTCTGTACAAGGTAGGTTTCCTCGTTGGTGCAACGCGACGAGGTGATGCCGCCGACGGAGTTGCGGCCATACTGGTACTGGATGCGGCGGAATTCATTGGCAACGTGCTTGTAGGCCTCATCCCAGGAGACTTCGCGCCACGGATCGGAAATCTTCTCGCGGATCATCGGGTTGAGGATGCGATCCTTGTGGGTCGAGTAGCCATAGGCAAACCGGCCCTTGACGCAGGAATGACCGCGATTGGCCTTGCCGTCCTTGTAGGGAACCATGCGCACCAGTTCCTCGCCGCGCATTTCCGCCTTGAACGAGCAACCGACACCGCAATAGGCGCAGGTGGTCACTTTGGAATGTTCCGGCTGGCCGATCTGGATGACCGACTTTTCTGTCAGCGTTGCGGTCGGGCAGGCCTGCACGCAGGCACCGCAGGAAACGCACTCGCTGTCGATGAAATGTTCGTGCATGCCGGGTGAAACGCGGCTGGAAAAACCCCGCCCTTCGATGGTCAGCGCAAACGTGCCCTGCACCTCCTCGCAGGCCCGCACGCAGCGCGAGCAGACAATGCATTTCGACGGGTCGTAGGTGAAGTAGGGATTGGATTCGTCCTTGGGCAGCCAGCGGTCATTGGCGACGTTGTCCGCCTTGGCAAAGACGTGGTTGTCGCCCTGATAGCCGTAACGTACATCGCGCAAGCCGACCGCACCGGCCATGTCCTGCAGTTCGCAATCGCCATTGGCGGCGCAGGTCAGGCAGTCCAGCGGATGATCGGAAATATAGAGCTCCATCACACCTTTGCGGATGTCCTTCAGGCGCTGGGTCTGGGTGTGAACGACAAGACCTTCCATGGCCGGGGTTGTGCAGGAGGCAGGCGTGCCGTTGCGCCCTTCGATCTCGATCAGGCAAAGACGGCAGGAACCGAAGGCATCGACCATGTCGGTCGCGCAGAGTTTCGGGACCTTGATGCCCGCTTCCATCGAGGCGCGCATGATCGAGGTGCCCTCGGGTACCGTGATCTCGTTGCCGTCGATGGTCAGGGTGATCATCTTTTCAGATTTGGAAGCTGGCGTGCCGAAATCGATTTCGTGGATCAGGGACATTTTGGGCTCCTATTCCGCCGCTTGCGCGACGGGCGCAGGACGAAAATCTTCAGGAAAATGCGTCAGCGCGCTCATCACCGGATAGGGCGTGAAACCGCCCAGCGCGCAGAGCGAACCGAACTTCATCGTGTTGCAGAGGTCGGTGAGAACCGCGATCTGCTTTTCCGGCTCGATATTGGCAGCGATGCGATCGACGACCTCGACACCACGGGTCGAGCCGATACGGCAGGGCGTGCACTTGCCGCAGGACTCGACAGCGCAGAATTCCATGGCGAAACGTGCCTGTTTCAGCATGTCGACGCTGTCATCGAAGACAACGAGCCCGGCATGGCCGATGAGTCCGTCCTTGGCGGCAAAAGCCTCGTAGTCGAAGGGGGTATCGAAGAGTTCACGCGGAAAATACGCGCCGAGCGGGCCGCCGATCTGCACCGCCTTGACCGGTCGTCCTGTCGCAGTCCCGCCGCCGATATCATCGACGATTTCGCCGAGTGTCAGGCCGAAGGCGGTTTCGAAAAGCCCGCCATACCGAACATTGCCGGCGATCTGCAGCGGAATGGTGCCGCGCGAGCGGCCCATGCCGAAATCTTTGTAGAATGCCGCGCCCTTGTCGAGAATGACCGGCACGGAGGCAAGCGATATCACGTTGTTGATGACCGTCGGCTTGCCGAAAAGCCCCTTGTGCGCAGGCAGAGGCGGCTTGGCGCGGACGATGCCGCGGCGGCCTTCGAGGCTTTCCAGCAGCGCGGTTTCCTCGCCGCAGACATAGGCGCCTGCACCGACTCGCACCTCGATGTCGAAAGCATGGGCAGACCCCAGCACCGAAACGCCGAGCACGCCAGCCTTGCGGGCGACATCAAGGGCCTCGTTCATCACGGCAATCGCATGCGGATATTCGGAGCGGGTATAGATGTAACCCTTGGTGGCACCGACGGCGATACCGGCAATGGTCATGCCTTCGATCAGAACGAAGGGATCGCCTTCCATGATCATGCGATCGGCAAAGGTGCCACTGTCGCCCTCATCGGCATTGCATACGATGTATTTGCGTTCGCCCGCCGCATCGAGGACGGTCTTCCATTTGATGCCGGTGGGGAAACCGGCACCGCCGCGCCCGCGCAGACCGGATTCCGTCACCTGGGTGACGATTTCGAGCGGCGAAAGGGCAAGCGCTTTCTCCAGTCCCTTCAAGCCGTCATGGGCGCGGTAATCATCGAGCGAGACAGGATCGGTTATGCCGCAACGGGCAAAGGTCAGGCGGGTCTGTTTTGCCAAAAACGGCAAGTGCTCGGTCAAGCCAAGCCAGAGCGGATGGGTCCGGCCTTCGGCCATACCCGTATCGAGAAGCGAAGCCAGGTCGGAAGGTTTGACCGGGCCGTAAGCCACGCGGCCGGACGGTGTTTCCACCTCGACCATCGGTTCGAGCCAATACATGCCGCGCGACCCGTTGCGAACGATGCGCGCATCGAGATTGCGGGCCGCAATCTCATCCTGCAGTGTCCGGGCAACCTTTTCGGCGCCGAGGGCAAGCGCGCCGGAATCGCGCGGGACAAAGAATGTGACCGTCATAGCCGCACTCCTGTCGCTATTTCTTCGAGTTTTTCGTCGTCCAGACGGCCAATGACCTCACCGTCCAGCATCGCGGCGGGCGCACAGGCGCAAAGGCCGAGGCAATAGACCGGTTCGAGCGTCACCGCACCGTCGGCGGTTGTTCCATGCCAGTCGATGCCGAGCAGTTCGCGGGCTTTTCGGGCCATGGCATCGCCGCCCATCGACTGACAGGCCTCCGCACGGCACAGTTTCAGCACATGCCGGCCTGCCGGATGATCGCGGTAATCGTGATAGAATGTGACAACGCCGTGCACCTCGGCGCGCGATATGTTCAGCGCCTGGGCAATCAGCGGCAAAGTCTCCTGCGGCACATAGCCGAACTCGCCCTGCAACTCGTGCAGAATCGGAAGGAGCGGGCCTTCTTGACCCTTCAACTGATTGATAATGTCTATCGCTCTCCCAGCGATATCGGTACTTGCGGTCTGCATTTCGTGCAGCGCCCTCCCTAAATGCTCCTCGTAGCCTAGAACAGATCAAAAACGACGCAACTAATCAATATACCAGTCCCGTTGGTCGATAGAAGATTTCTATCAAACCATATTGAGTTCGATGGCAAGCGCCCGGGCCTCATGCAGCAGGGCGGACACCAGCGGCGTATGGGGTTCGCGGTCAGCCGCCACCAGCCCGACAAGATGGCGTGCATCGGGCTCGACAATGGGAATAGCGCGGATCGGTTCGGAAAAACCCAGTGTTTCCGCAAGGTTGAGCGGCATGATGCTCGCCCACTTGCCGGTCCGTATGTGCGAGAACAGCACAATCATCGAATTGGATTCCAGCGTTGGATGCACGTCCACCCCCGCTTCGTGCAGGTGTTTGTTGATGATCCGGCGGTTCTGCATGTCCTGGGTGAGCAGGCAGAGCGGCAACTGACCAACCTCCGCCCAGGTCACAAATTCGCGATCCGAATAGGTACTGCCCGTCGAGGTGATCAACTGGTAGCGTTCCGAGTAGAGCGGAACCGATGTCACCCGCCCGAGCGGCTCATTGTCGAGATAGCTGATTCCCGCATCGATCTCGAAATTGCTGAGCAGCGTCAGGACTTCCAGCGAGGTGCGCGAGGTCACCGAAAAGGTCACATCGGGGTGTTTTTCGCGAAATGGCGTCGTCAGGCGCGAAACCATGGCAAGCGCCGTGGGAATTGCCGCTATCTTCACATGCCCGGACAGACCATAGCGTGCAGCGCGGATTTCCTCGCGCATCGTCCGCGTATCGCCGACAATGCGCCGCGCCCATTCGAGCACGCGCTGGCCCTCCGGCGTCAATCCCTTGTAGCGTGAGCCGCGCTGAACGAGAACGACACCCAGCGTATCTTCAAGCTGGCGGATCGCAGCCGACAGGGTTGGCTGCGTGACGCCGCATTCCTCCGCCGCGCGGCCAAAATGCTGGTTGCGCGCCAGAGCGATAAAAAATTCCAGCTTGTCGATCATCGAAATCCGTCCTCCGACAAGACTCTATCGATGATTACCCGCTGACAGCAAGAGCGGTGGTCGATTCAAACCGTCAGGAACTTGCGCACCTCCGGCCTGTCGAGACTTGCGGCATCGCCGGAATGGACGATCTCGCCGCGATCCATGATGTAGACATGGTCTGCCAGCTCGCGGCAGAAATCGAGATACTGTTCGACGAGAAGGATGGCGAGACCGGTCTGATCGCGCAGAAACCGGATGGCGCGACCGATATCCTTGATGATCGACGGCTGGATGCCTTCGGTCGGCTCATCCAGAACAAGCAGCCGTGGACGCGTGACCAGCGCACGGCCGATGGCGAGCTGCTGCTGCTGACCGCCCGACAGATCCCCGCCGCGCCGGCCCAGCATGGTCTTGAGCACGGGGAACAGCTCGAAAACCTCCGGCGGCACATTACGGTTGCCGCGTCTGGCGGCAGCAAAGCCCGTCGCCAGATTCTCGCGCACGGTGAGCAGCGGAAAGATCTCGCGCCCCTGCGGCACGAAAGCAATGCCGGCCCGCGCCCGGTCGTAGGGCGGCTTCCTGCCGAGCGGCGCACCATCGAAGCTGATCGACCCCGACGATAGCGGGTGTTGGCCGACGATCGCCCGGAGCATGCTGGTCTTGCCGACACCGTTCCGGCCAAGGACGCAGGTGATGGATTGCGGCTTCACCTCGAGCGATATGCCGCGCAACGCTTGCGCGGCGCCATAGTGAAGAGAAGCATTTTCAACCGTAAGCATCAGAAAATTCCCTCCCATTGATGTGCCACACACCGCCTCATCGCCCGAGATAGACCTCGATAACGCGCGGGTCGTTGCTGACATGATCGAGCGAGCCCTCTGCCAGCACCGAGCCCTCGTGCAGGCAGGTGACCTTCACGCCGAGCTCGCGCACGAAATGCATGTCATGCTCCACCACGATCACCGAGCGGGTGCGGGCAATATCGCGCAGGAGTTTCGCCGTCTCCGCGGTTTCCGCGTCGGTCATCCCGGCGACCGGCTCATCCACCAGCAGCAATTTCGGATCCTGCGCGAGCAGCATGCCGATCTCCAGCCATTGTTTCTGGCCGTGCGAGAGACTGGCCGCCAGCCAGCGGCGCTTTTCAAACAGCCGGATCGTGTAGAGGATTTCGTGAATGCGGTCGGCTTCATCCCTGCTCTGGCGATGAAACAGCGCTGACAGGGCCGAGCGCGGCCCGGACAGGGCCAGCACCAGATTGTCCTCCACCGTGTGGCTTTCGAAGACCGTCGGCTTCTGGAACTTGCGGCCGATGCCGAGCATGGCAATGTCGGCTTCGTCATGCCCGGTCAGGTCGACCGTGCCGTTGAAATAGACATCGCCGCTGTCCGGCTTGGTCTTGCCGGTGATGATATCCATCATGGTGGTTTTCCCCGCCCCATTCGGACCGATGATGGCGCGCATCTCTCCCGACTGAAGCACGAGCGAAAGGTTGTTGATGGCACGGAATCCATCAAAGGAAACCGAAACGCCGTCGAGATAAAGCAATATGTCCTTGGCCTTCATGGGCGCTACTCCGCAGCCTGGGGTTCGGGTACCGGGGCGAGCTTGCCGCCCTGTTTCACCACGGGCGACAGCACCTCCTCGTCTTTGCGTGCCGCATGGCTGGCTCTGCCGGCTTGCCAGGAGCCGTAGAGCCCGAGAATGCCCTTGGGCAGGAACAGCGTGACGAGGATGAACAGTGCACCGAGGGCAAACAGCCAAATCTCCGGAAACGCTGCGGTAAAGTAGGTCTTGCCGAAATTGACGAGGATCGCGCCGATGATCGGACCGATGATCGTGCCGCGCCCGCCGACCGCCACCCAGATGACCGCTTCGATGGAGTTGGCGGGTTCGAACTCGGACGGGTTGATAATGCCCACCTGCGGCACATAAAGCGCCCCGGCAATGCCCGCCATCATGGCAGAGACCGTCCAGACGAACAGCTTGTACCGGTCAACGCGATAGCCGAGAAAGCGCATGCGGCTTTCCGCGTCGCGCACGCCGACCAGCACCTTGCCGAGCTTCGAGCGAATGATGAAACTGGACACAAGAACGGCCAGCGCCAGAAACAGGGCGGTTGCTGCGAACAGCGCTGAACGGGTCGTTCCCGCCTGCACATTGAAGCCGAGAATATCCTTGAAATCCGTGAGGCCATTATTGCCGCCAAAGCCCATGTCGTTGCGGAAGAAGGCGAGCAGCAGCGCATAGGTCAGGGCCTGGGTGATGATGGAGAGGTAGACACCCGTCACACGCGAGCGGAAGGCCAGCCAGCCGAAGCCGAAGGCCAGTACCCCCGGCACCAGCACGACCATCAGGGCCGCGAACCAGAAATTGTCGAAACCGTACCAGAACCACGGCAGTTCCTTCCAGTTGAGGAACACCATGAAATCCGGCAGAACCGGATCGGCATAGACACCGCGCGGGCCGATCTGGCGCATCAGATACATGCCCATGGCATAGCCGCCGAGGGCAAAGAAGGCGCCATGGCCAAGCGAAAGAATGCCGCAGAAACCCCAGACCAGATCAAGCGCCACGGCGAGCAGCGCATAGGTCAGGTATTTGCCGAGCAGCGAAACCAGATAGGTCGGGATATGCAGGGGAGAGGTGTCCGGCACCAGCAGATTGAGGACGGGCACGAGACAGGCAACCGCCACCAGAATGATGATCGCAATCCGGCTGCGCCGGTCGCCATGTCTGAAAAACCATTGGGTGATCATGCCTCGATGGCCCTTCCCTTGAGTGCGAAGAGACCGCGCGGACGCTTCTGAATGAACAGGATGATGAGGACCAGCACGAGAATCTTGCCAAGGACGGCCCCGGCAAAGGGCTCGAGGAACTTGTTGGCAATGCCGAGCGACATGGCGCCGACCAGCGTTCCCCAGAGATTGCCGACACCGCCAAAGACCACGACCATGAAACTGTCGATGATATAGCCTTGGCCCAGATTGGGGCTGACATTGTCGATCTGGCTGAGCGCGACACCGGCAATGCCGGCAATACCGGAACCAAGACCGAAGGTGAGCGCGTCGACCCATGGCGTGCGGATGCCCATGGAGGACGCCATGCGCCGGTTCTGCGTGACCGCCCGCATGCGCAGGCCGAGCATGGTTTTCTTCAGCACCAGCTGCAGCACGGCAAAGACCGACAGGGCGAACACGATGATCCAGAGACGCGACCATGTCAGCGTCAGCATGCCGACATCGAAGGAGCCCGACATCCATGACGGGCTGCTGACCTGAACATTCGAGGCACCGAACCACGACCGCGTCGCCTGCTGCAGCACCAGCGATATGCCCCAGGTGGCCAGCAGGGTCTCCAGCGGCCTGCCATAGAGAAAGCGGATGATCCCGCGCTCAATGACGACGCCGATGGCGCCGGAGACGAGAAAGGCCGCAGGCAAGGCAAACAGAAGCGAATATTCGAACAGCCCCGGCATGGATGTGCGGATGATCTGCTGCACCACGAAGGTCGTGTAGGCGCCAATCATCACCATTTCGCCATGGGCCATGTTGATGACACCCATGACACCGAATGTGATCGCGAGGCCGATAGCCGCGAGCAGCAGGACCGAGCCAAGCGACAGGCCGTAAATGACATTCTGGATACCGTTCCAGATTTCGAGTTCTGCGTTGATGCTGGATATGGCGGCACTGGCGGCTTCGCCGACCGGCCCCGGAACACCGGCGAGCGGCGTCAACAGACCGAGCGCCTCGCGCCCGTTCCCGGATTTGATTGCGGCGATGGCGGCGATCTTCACATCGTCTGCCGCGCTGGAATTGAGAACAGCAGCAGCCTTGGCGCGCTGCATCAGCACCTTGATCCCCGCATCCTTCTCCGCCGACAGCGCCTGGTCCAGCAACGGAATGGATTCAGGATCGCGGTTCTTCAGGATTGCTTCGGCAGCGGACCGGCGCTCCGCCGCGTCGGTGCTCATCAGTGTCAGGCCGCCGATGGCAGCCGCGATATCGCGGCGCAGCCGGTTGTTGACCTTGATCTTGTCGGCCGTATTGCGCGGAACGGGAGGCAATTTTGCACCGCTCAGCGGGTCGGTTGCGGCATAATCCGCGCCATCGCGCGTACCGATAAACACCGCTTTGTCAGCCTTCGAAACATAGAGATCGCCGGCACTCAATGCGTTGAGAATGGCAGCGGCGCGCGGCGTACCGCTTTTGGCAAGTTCTGAAACCGCCTTGCTCGTCTCGTCGAAATTATCACCGGCCAGCGCCTGCACCAGCGATTTGAGTTTGGCGTCGTCCATGGCTTGCGCACCGGCGGCCGCAGGAAACAGGCAAAGCCCGAGTATCGCGATGATGGACAGGAAGCGGCTCAATGACATTCAACAATCCTGCATTTGAAATTCCTGGGAGGAGCTCCATCCCCGCCACGAGACGGGGATGGAGTTGGCTTCGGCGTTGTCGCCCCGACCCGAAGCCGGAGCTTGATTTTAGCGCTTAGTTCGTCTTGGTCGCGCCGCCGCACTTGCCGGTGACAACGTTGAAATTGCCGCACGACATTGGCTTGCGCCAATCGGAGATCAGGTCCTTCGAGCCTGGCAGATAGTCGGACCATTCATCGCCGACGACGAGGCCCGGCGTCCTGTAGACGATGTCGAACTGGCCATCGGCCTGCACTTCGCCGATGAGGACCGGCTTGGTGATGTGATGGTTCGGCATCATCGCCGCGTAACCGCCGGACAGGTTCGGGACGGAGACGCCGACGATCGAATCGATGACGGCATCCGACTTGGTGGTGCCGGCGGCTTCGACGGCCTTCACCCACATGTTGAAACCGATGAACGTTGCTTCCATCGGATCATTGGTCACGCGCTTGTCGTTCTTGATATAGGCGTGCCATTTCTTGATGAAGTCGGCATTGGCGTCGGAATCGACGGATTCGAAGTAGTTCCAGGCGGCGAGATGGCCGACCAGCGGCTTGGTGTCGAGACCGGCCAGCTCTTCCTCGCCCACCGAGAAGGCGACAACGGGAATGTCTTCGGCCTTGATGCCCTGGTTGGCCAGTTCCTTGTAGAACGGCACATTGGCATCGCCATTGATGGTGGAAACAACGGCAGTCTTCTTGCCGGCCGAGCCGAACTTCTTGATGTCGGACACGATCGTCTGCCAGTCGGAATGACCGAACGGCGTGTAGTTGATCATGATGTCCTCATCCTTCACGCCCTTGGCGTTGAGGTAGGCCTTCAGGATCTTGTTGGTGGTCTGCGGATAGACATAGTCCGTACCGGCAAGAACCCAGCGCTCCACACCTTCCTGTTTGGCGAGATAATCCACGGCGGGAATGGCCTGCTGGTTCGGCGCAGCACCCGTGTAGAAGACATTGCGCGAGCTTTCCTCGCCTTCATACTGAACCGGGTAGAACAGCAGGGAATTCAGTTCTTCGAAAACCGGAAGCACGGATTTGCGCGAGGACGATGTCCAGCAGCCGAAAACCGCCGCGACCTTGTCCTGTTCGATCAACTGACGGGCTTTTTCCGCAAACAGCGGCCAATCCGACGCCGGATCGACAACGACGGCTTCAAGCTTCTTGCCGAGAACCCCGCCCTTCTTGTTCTGCTCGTCGATGAGGAAGAGCATCGTATCCTTGAGCGTGGTTTCGGAAATCGCCATCGTACCGGACAACGAATGCAGAATACCGACCTTGATTGTGTCCTCGGCTGCCTTTGCCGGTGCAAGGGTCAGTGTCGCTCCCACGGCGGCGGCCGCCAAGGTTCCAATAAATCTGGCTGTTAGACTGAACATTCAGGTAAACCCCTCTTTATGGTTGTTTGTACCGAGGGAATACTATGCAACGACCGTGCCAACTGCGGGTTGCAGCGTCATGCTCGTGTGAAATCTTTGGATTAGCCCGAGATTACAACGGCCAAGCGCAACAGGCCTTGAATATTATGAAGACCGCAGCGGCGGAAACAAGGGGGCGGCCAGCACCGTTTCGGCAATCAAGTGCCTATATTATTATCAATTAGTCGTATATGCCTATTTATGGAGCAATGCTCGCAATTTGCGGCTCCGATCAATCGGCTTTGATGTGGCATTGGTCAGCGTTTGATGTATGGTGCTGCCACCAATCACATTCTCAAGGAACGAAAATGGATATCCGTCAGATTGACGAAGGCTTTGCCGTGACCGGGCAGATTTCACCGGACGACGTACGCGATATTGCTGCGGCAGGCTATCAGACCCTGATCTGCAACCGCCCCGATGGTGAATCGCCGGATCAGCCGGAATTTGCCGAAATCGCCAAGGTCGCTGAAAAGGCAGGCATCCCGATCTACTACGTCCCCGTGATTTCAGGCCAGCTGACCCAGGACGACGTGGATGCAATGGCCGCCGCACTCGAAGAAGCGGAAGGCCCGGTGCTGGCCTATTGCCGCTCCGGCGCCCGTTCGACCAATATTTACGGCATCGTTCAGCAGCAGAAAGGCTGACCCTGCAAGGACGGCTGCGGACCCCGCAGCCGTCTTACCGCTGACCTCCCCAAGCCTATAGACAACAGAGCTGACCTTCCCATGAGCCGTATTGCCGATCTGAACAGTGACGATTTCGCCGCCCTGCGCCAAAAGACTTTGAAGGAATACGAGGCCTTCCGTGCCCGTGGACTGAAAATCGACATGACCCGCGGCAAGCCAAGCCCCGAGCAATTGGCGCTCGCCAACGGCATGTTGACCCTGCCCGGCAATGGCGATCACTTCAGCGAAGCCGGTGAAGATGCCCGCAATTACGGCAATCTGCAGGGACTGGCGGAAGTGCGCACGCTGTTCGCGCCAACGCTCGGCACGTCGCCGGATCGGATCGTTGTCGGTGACAATTCCAGTCTGGCGCTGATGCACGACTGCCTGCTCTGGGCCTGGGCCAAGGGCGTTCCCGGCGGCACCGAACCCTGGCAGAAGACGGAAGCCCCGGCTTTTATCTGCCCGGTGCCCGGCTATGACCGGCATTTCTCCATCCTCGAAGAATACGGCATCCGCATGCTGCCCGTACCGCTCAAGGGCGATGGGCCTGACATGGACATGGTCGAGAAACTCGCTGCCGATCCGAGCGTCAAGGGCATGTGGTGCGTGCCGAAATACTCGAACCCGTCGGGCGAGACCTATTCCGACGCGGTGATCGAACGTCTTGCCGCGATGAAAACCGGTGCTCCTGATTTCCGCCTGTTCTGGGACAATGCCTATGCGGTGCATCATCTCACGGAAACCGAGCATCAGATCCCCGATATTCTCGACCTGTGCGAAAAGGCCGGACATCCCGACCGGGCCTTTGTCTTCGCCTCCACGTCCAAGGTAACGCTGGCGGGTGCCGGCCTTGCCTTCTTCGCCTCGTCAGCAGCCAATGTGCGCTGGTACCTTGCCAGCGCCAGCAAACGGACAATCGGACCGGACAAGCTGAACCAGCTACGGCATGTACGGTTCCTCAAGAACGAGGACGGCATACGCAAGCACATGGCGGCGCATCGCGCCCTGATCGCGCCGAAATTCGACATGGTCAACGAAGCTCTGGAAAAGCGCCTCGCCGGCACGGGCGTCGCCGAATGGTCGAAGCCGCAGGGCGGCTATTTCATCTGCGTCGATGCCATGGAAGGCACGGCCAAGCATGTGGTCGAACTGGCCAAGCAGGCAGGCGTGACCTTGACGCCGGCAGGATCGACCTCACCGCACGGCAAGGACCCGCACGACCGCACATTGCGGCTGGCGCCGACATTCCCTTCCCTGCAGGAAGTGGAACTGGCCTCGCAGGGTATCGCACTGTGCATTCTGCTGGCGGCACTGGAAAAGCTGCATTCGGCCCGGAATGACTGATGTCTAAAGCGGGATGACCAGGCCGTCGCGGCCGACGATCAAACGGCCATCCCACTTGCCATCCAGAGCTTTTACCCAGTCGGCTTCGCCGAATTGCGGGTCGTCAGCCGGAATGAGGTGATGCAGCACAAGATGCTTCACCTCAGCGGCCACCGCGATCCGCGCGGCATCTTCAACGAGTGTATGACTGGCGAGAAGATGTTCCTTGAGGCGTGCGCCGTTGCCCGTCCGCGCGACGAGACGATCCACGCCTTCTGGCAGCATCGCCTCATGCACGAGGATATCGCTCTCCCGGGCAAAACCGGCCAGCGGCGGGAAATAGGCCGTATCCGCCGAAAAGACGATGGATTTGCCTGCCGCTTCGATCTTCAGCGCAAAACAATCGACAACCGGCGGGTGATCGACGTGCAAGGCGGTGATCGTCAGGCTCGCGTCCTGATAGGCCAAACCATCGGCGTAGACCTGCAGATCGACAAGATCGCGCAGATCGGGCCGCCCCTCGTCCTCGATGCGCAGATCAATGTCGTAGCGCATGGATTGCAGGAAGCCTGACCAATAGTCTTCAATTCCGGCCGGGCCGTAGACCGTGACTTTGTGCGATAGCCCCGACGTCCATGCCGTATGCATGAGCGGGCCGAGTTCGAGCACATGGTCGGAATGCAGATGTGTGATCAGGATCATATCCAGATCCTTCAGTGACAGATCCGCATTGACCAAGGCCCGGGTCACACCAAGACCGCAATCGATGACGATCCGCCGTCCTGATATGTCCAGCAGCGACGATGTTGGCGACGGGCCGCCCGGACGGATTGCCGGGCCACCCTTGGTTCCAAGCAGGACGAGCCTGTCAGCCATTCCTAGAAGAATGCCTGAATGCCGGTCTGGGCGCGCCCGAGAATGAGCGCGTGCACATCATGCGTGCCCTCATAGGTGTTGACCGTTTCAAGGTTCTGCGCATGGCGCATCACGTGATAGCCGATCTGGATGCCGTTGCCGCCGTGCATGTCACGGGCAACGCGGGCAATATCCAGAGCCTTGCCGCAATTGTTGCGCTTGACCAGGCTGATCATCTCCGGTGCCATCCGGTCTTCATCCATGAGGCGCCCGACCCGCAGGCTCGCCTGCAGGCCCAGCGTGATTTCCGTCTGCATGTCAGCAAATTTCTTCTGGAACAGCTGGGTAGCCGCCAGCGGCTTGCCGAACTGCTTGCGGTCGAGGCCATACTGCACCGTGCGCTGCCAGCAATCTTCCGCGGCCCCCATTACACCCCAGGAAATGCCGTAACGGGCACGGTTGAGGCAGCCGAACGGCCCCTTGAGCCCGGCAACATTGGGAAGAAGGTGTTCTTCGCCGACGACAACGCCGTCCATGACGACTTCGCCGGTGATCGAAGCACGCAGCGAAAGTTTGCCGCCGATCTTCGGAGCGGAAAGCCCCTTCATGCCCTTCTCGAGCACGAAGCCGCGAATCTGGCCGTCATGCGCATCGGACTTGGCCCAGATTACGAAGACGTCCGCGATGGGTGAATTGGATATCCACATTTTCGAGCCGGAAATCCGGTACCCGTCGGCAACCTTTTCGGCGCGCGTTTTCATCCCGGCGGGATCGGAACCGGCATCGGGCTCGGTCAGGCCAAAGCAGCCGATCCACTCGCCCGAAGCCAGCTTCGGCAGATATTTCTTGCGCTGTTCTTCGGAGCCATAGGCGTAGATGGGATACATGACCAGCGAGGACTGCACGCTCATCATCGAGCGATAGCCGCTGTCGACACGCTCGACTTCACGAGCAACCAGACCATAGGCGACATAGGACGCACCAGCGGTGCCGTATTCTTCCGGCAACGTCACTCCGAGAAGCCCGGCCTCGCCCATCATACGGAAAAGTGCCGGATCGGTCTTTTCCTCAAGATAGGCTTCCTCGATACGCGGTGCCAGCTCTCCCTGCGCAAAGGCGCGCGCACTGTCCCGGATCATCCGTTCGTCTTCGGTCAACTGATCTTCCAGCAGAAACGGATCCGTCCAGACAAAGGAAGCTTTGGAATGCGCCATGTAATTTCCTCCATAATGCTTTTCCCAGACCTAGCACCAAAATCGCGTCGATGGCCAGATAGTTTTGGCTTAAAATATATTCCGGTGCGCTTTGGCAGCGAACAATTTCCGTCGCCGGACGAATCCCCTATATGTATGGCATGACCATCAAACAGCTTACCGAAACCATCATCAACCAGATCGCTGCGGGTGAAGTCATCGAACGCCCCGCAAGCGTGGTGAAGGAGCTTGTGGAAAATGCCATCGATGCCGGAGCAACCCGCATCGAAGTGGTGACGGCAGGCGGCGGCAAGAACCTCATCCGCATCACCGACAATGGTTCGGGCATCCCTTCGGATGAGCTGACGCTGGCCGTTTCGCGCCATTGCACATCGAAACTGACGGATGACGTGCATGATATCCGGGCGCTGGGTTTTCGCGGCGAGGCCCTGCCCTCCATCGGCTCGGTCTCGCGGCTGTCGGTCAAATCCCGCACGGCACAGGCCGATTCCGGTTTCGAGATCAGCGTGCATGGCGGCCATATGGATGGCCCGCGCCCGGCGGCGATGAACAACGGCACAATTGCCGAGGTGCGCGATCTGTTCTTTGCTACACCCGCACGCCTGAAATTCATGAAGACCGACCGGGCCGAAGCTTCGGCCATCAGCGATATTGTCAAGCGGGTTGCCATTGCCTTCCCGCATATCCGCTTTTCTCTGGCGGGCAGCGACCGCACGCCGCTCGAGCTTGCGGCGACGGGCATTGGCTCCGCCGGCATGCTGGAACGGATTTCGCAGGTGCTGGGCAGGGAATTCCCGGAGAACGCGCTTGCCATCGATGCGGAGCGTGACGGGGTGCGCCTGACCGGGTTTGCCGGGATACCGGCCTTCAACCGCGCCAACAGCCTGCATCAGTTTGCCTATGTCAACGGGCGGCCGGTGCGCGACAAGCAGATATGGGGCGCCATCCGCGGCGCCTATGCGGATGTGATCTCGCGCGACCGGCACCCGGTCGTGGTGCTGTTCCTCAACCTTGATCCGGCGCTGGTCGACGTCAATGTGCATCCGGCCAAGGCCGATGTGCGCTTCCGCGATCCGGGTCTGGTGCGCGGGCTGATCGTCGGTGCGATCCGCCAGGCGCTCGGCCAGTCCGGCATTCGCGCCGCCACCAGCGGGGCGGAAGCCATGCTGCAGTCCTTCCGGCTCGGCGGAGCGGAGCCTTTGCGCCCGGCCCAACCGGCACAGCACTGGCAGGGTTCGCCGTCGGTCAACCAGAACTATACAACCCAGCAATCTGCCTTTCGTCCCATCATACCGGACCCGGCACCATCCTATACAAACAATGGTTTCTCGGAACCGATACGCAGCTTCCTGGCTGAAGCGGACGTGCTGGCCACCGATACGCGGGCAAGCGCTGCGGAGGTGCCGCAAGCCCTGCTGGCCGCACCGCTCGGCGCTGCACGCGCCCAGATACATGCGAACTACATCGTCTCGCAGACGGAAGACAGCCTCATCATCGTCGATCAGCACGCCGCGCATGAGCGGCTTGTCTACGAGGCATTGAAGACGGCGCTGCATTCAAGACCCTTGCCCGCGCAGATGCTGCTCATTCCCGAGATTGTCGATCTGCCGGAAGAGGACGTGGAGCGGCTGGTGGCCCATGCGGAAACCCTGTTGCGCTTCGGTCTAGGCGTGGAGGCCTTCGGTCCCGGTGCGGTCGCCGTGCGGGAAACCCCGTCCATGCTGGGCGAGATCGACGTGCAGCAGCTCATCCGCGACCTCGCAGACGAGATTGCCGAACACGATACATCCGATGGTTTGAAGGCCATTCTCGACCATGTTGCCGCCACGATGGCCTGCCATGGCTCCGTGCGTTCCGGCCGGCGGCTGAAGCCGGACGAGATGAACGCACTGTTGCGCCAGATGGAAGACACGCCCGGCTCAGGCACGTGCAATCACGGCCGGCCCACCTACATCGAACTGAAGCTCACGGATATCGAGCGGCTTTTCGGCAGGCGCTGACGTCTTGACCCGCGGGGCATCTGCCGCCTAAATGAGCTGACGAAAAGAATGGGAAACCACCGGACAATGAACAGGTTTGAAGGCCCCGGCTCACGTGAAGCCAAGATACGCTACCTCGACGGTGACTTTCAGGTCCTGTCGCCGGGCTCCTACGTGCTGTGCGCCGTGACGTCGGAAAAGATCGCGCTGGATGAACTGCGGTACTGGAGCGTTGCCCGCCAGGAAGCCTATGCGGATGCGACGATTTCGCTTGAGCGCGAGCTTGAAATGAACCCATCGCTGCGCCAGCGCAGCAAGGCCTGACCGGTGATCAATCGCCGGTCCACGCTTTTGGCCCTTGCCGCGACCGCGCTTCTGGCCGGCGGCTGCACCACGATGGGCGCCAAACGCGAACCGGCCTATAGCGGACCGACCAAGACGATCAAGGGCTATCTGCGCGGCTCGCCGCTGGCACGGCTTTCACCAAGTTCCGTCGTTTACATCACCGCCTATGATGCAACCAACGGCAACTCCAAACCCATGCCGGTAATCGGCGAGACAAGCTTCACGCTGGGCCGCAGCGGCTATTTCCCCATTGCCTACGAGATTGAAATCCCGGCGGCGAAATCGGCGCCAAAGGTAGCCCTGTCCGTGCAGATCGGTACGCCAGGGCGAATTCTCTTTTCCAACGACCGGCAATACAGCCAGACAACCGGCCGCTCCATGGATATACCCATGGGTGAAACGCCGCCGCGCATACGCAACTTCCGCCGCGGCCTATAGCCGCCGGATCGTTCGCAGGCGCGCCCTTTCCCGGGTTTCACTGATGACGCGCGATACGGTTCGCGGGTGCGCAAAAACCAGCTCCACATCCAGAACCTGCGTTCTCGCGGCGAATGCCTTGGCGATTTCGCTGCCATCGAGCAGGCGGACGTGATCCTTCGCCGTGGTGATCAGGGTCAAACCGTCCGCATCGGCACTTTTGATGAGATCGGCGATTTCCTCATCCGTATAGGGATGGTGATCCGGAAAGGGGCGTGCCTCTGTGACCGTTCCACCGGCTTCTTCCAGCGTGCGGAAGAATTTGGCGGGATCGCCAATGCCGGCAAAGGCGAGCAGCGGTTTATCAGCGACCGCAAGCACCGCCTTGGGTTGAAGCGAGGCTTCATATACCGGCTTGGCCGCACGTGCAGCGTTCCTCACGAGATGGTCGGCGCCATTGGCTGACCCTATCTTGAGCAGGGCATCGGTGCGCACCAGCTGATCCGTCAGTGGCGCGCGCAGCGGGCCGCCGGGAATGACGCGGCCATTGCCGATACCCCGCCCCGCATCGACGACCATGAGCGCATAGTCGAAATGCAGGCGGGCACTCTGGAACCCGTCATCCATGATGATGAAGTCGCATCCCGCCGCCTGCAGCGCAGTGGCCCCGGCAAACCGGTCGGCGCATACGACCACCGGCGCATGCCGGGCGAGCAGCATGGGCTCATCGCCGACATGCCGGGCGCTGTCGTGATCGGGATCGACCCGGTGCAGTCCGGAGAAGGCTCCGCCATAACCGCGTGAGACAATGCCGGGTTTCAGACCAGCGGCAACGGCGGCCTGCGCAAAGGCAATGGACGTCGGGGTCTTGCCCGCGCCGCCGACGGTGAAATTGCCGATGCACAGAACGGGAATGGGAACGGCAGGCGGCTTGGCGCGGCGGATGCGCCGTCCGGCAACCATACCGTAAATCTTTGACAGGGGGCTGAGGGCCCGCGCGCGCCAATCCGGCTTTTCCCACCAGAAAGGAGGCGCTTCGCTGGTCATTTCCAGCCACCTTCACGCGCGCTCAACCGCGCCTTCAGCACCAGGGGCTGGATGAAGGGCTCGAGCGCCGTCATGGTCAGATCAAGCGAACCGCGCATGTCCTCAACCGTCTTCGTTCCCGCATCAATCATCACCTGGCGTTCAGCGGGATTGTTGAAGAGGTAGTTGACGGCCCCAGCCAGCATGTCCTTGTCGCGGATGAGCTTGGCCGCGCCATTCTTGATCAGGCGCTGGTAGGAATCGCGGAAATTCTGCACGTTGCGGCCCGAAAGGATTGCCGTCTTCAACATGGCGGGTTCCAGCGGATTCTGGCCGCCCTGCGCCATGAGCGACCGCCCGACAAAGGCGATTTCCGTCAGCCGCAGATACAGGCCCATCTCGCCGATCGTATCGCCGAGATAGATGTCGGTGTCCGGCGCGATGACATCGCCGCGGCTGCGCAATGCCACCTTCATGCCGAGCTTTTCGATTTCTTCGGCAATTGCCGGGGCGCGGTCAGGATGACGCGGCACGATGATCGTCAGGAGATCGCGATGCCTGACCTTCAGCATGTGATGAACCTGCGCAACGACATCTTCCTCACCCTGATGGGTGGAAATCGCTGCCCAGGTCTTGCGCTTGCCGATCTGCCCCTGCAGAGCCTCAAGTTCCGACTCCACGACCGGCGGGATTGCGGTGTCGACTTTGAGATTGCCCGATACCGTGACCGGACGGGCCCCGAGCGTACGGAACCGTTCGCCGTCAATGTCAGACTGGGCCACCACATGGGCGAGATTTTCAAACAGCGCTTCCGCGATGGACGGCCGCTTCTGCCAGGCAGCAAAGGATTTGTCGGACAGGCGGCCATTGACCAGAACCTGCGGCACCCGCCGCAGCCCCAGTTCAAGAATGGTCATCGGCCAGATCTCGGATTCGCAGATAACGGCGAGATCGGGCTGCCAGTGGCTGAGGAACCGGTCGACCGCCGGCTTCAGGTCGAGCGGCACATATTGATGGATGACCCGGTCACCCAGACGTTCCTGCACCATCTTGGCGGAGGTCACGGTCCCGGTTGTAAGAACGACGCTGATTCCCATGTCGACGATGGTTTCAACCAGCGGCGTGACGGCAGAGGTTTCGCCGACGCTCGCCGCATGCACCCAAACCAGCGGTCCCGCCGGCCGTGCAACGCTGGCCACGCCATAACGTTCACCCTGACGTCCGCGTTCTTCCTTGCCTTTGCTGGCGCGGAAGGCGACATAGGCGCCGACAGCCGGGAAGACCATGGCACCCACCCAGCGATAGGTGCTCAGGACAATGCGCGCCCACCGTTCGCTCATGCCCGGCCATCCACAAGCGCTTGCACCCGTACCGTATTGGCGTTCAGGCTGGCGGTCAATTCGACACGCTTGGCTTCAAGCATTGCATCATCGGCATCCTCGGGGACAAAGATCGGGTCGCCGACAATCAACCCTGACCTGCCGAATGGCAAGGGAATGGTTGTCTTATCCCAGCTCTTCTCGAGAATTTTCCTGCGCGACGTCATATAGCAGATGGGAATGATCGGGCGGCCCGACAGTTTGGCAAGGAGAATGACCCCCTGACCGGAATCGCGGGGTGTCCCATGGGGAATATCAGCAATCATTGCCGCCGTCTTACCGTCCTTCAATGCCTTTTTCAGGGCGAGCAAGGCCCTTACCCCACCCTTTTCGATGCTTTTCGTCGGCTCCCGCCCGCCGGAACCGCGGATGATCTCGACACCGAACCGTTCGGCTACCCGCGCGTTGAGTTCCGCATCCTTGCTCTTGGAGAACATGGCGGCGAAGCGCACGCCGCGCGGCATCAGAAAGGGCGCCATCAGATGCTGGCCATGCCAGGCCACAGCAATGAACGGCTCACCGCCCCGCTTCATATCCTCCAGATCGGACGAGCCGGGCAGACGCGGGTTGGTGGCATTCACCAGCCGGAAGAACTGCGTGATCAGCCAGACCACGAGAAAGCGGACGAAACGCGACTTCGCCAGCGGGCCCCGGATGGAACGCCAAAACCGTTTCAGCACCCCGTTCTTCTTGCGGGGCGCCTTGGCGGTTGCTGTGCTGTTATCAATCATGCCGTTGTCAATGCGCGACCGGAGAACCGGTCAGCTTGCCTTGCCCGTGTCGGGATCGAGCAATTTGTGCATGTGCACGATGAAATAGCGCATATGTGCGTTGTCGACGGTCTGCTGGGCTTTCGACTTCCAGGCGCGCTGTGCGGTCTCGAAATTCGGGTAGATGCCGACGATATCCAGCTTTTCCAGATCGCGGAATTCAACACCGCCGAGCTTCTTCAGTTCGCCGCCAAAAACCAGGTGAAGCAACTGCTTCGGTTCTGCTGTATTTTCGCTCATGGTCGCCCATCCGTTCAGTGATCAATCGTTGAATTTTCAGTCTGTTTAGCCGAAGGCGGTTTCGGCGACAACGTCCAACATGTTGTCCATCAATAAACCGCTGGCCGCGACAAGCGCGCCATGGCGATAATCGCCTGTCTCATTGTTGCGCAAACCATAGGTCAGCGGCTTGCCATTCGCCGTCAGGACATGACCGCCCGCCTCCACAAGAATGAGATCGGCCGCCGCCAGATCCCAGTCATGGGAATTCGGCCGGACGAAGGTCCCGGCAATGTCGCCCCGGGCAACCATGGCAATGCGATAGGCCAGCGAGGCGATGTAGGGCGCGGCAATCATGGATTGCTGGAAATGGTCCGGCAGCTTCTTCAGGAATGGCCCGGGGCCCGCCACCTTGAACGGAACGCCGCTGGTGCTGACATGAATGGCTGTGCCGTTCTGTTCAGCCCCCTGCCCTGGAAGCGCTGTGATCGTCTCGCCGCGCGCCGGACATTCCAGCACACCGGCCACCGGACGGCCATCCTCGATAACCGCCACGCTGACGCACCAGACATCCGACCCTTCGATGAAGGCGCGCGTACCGTCGATGGGATCGACGACGAAAAAGCGCCGGCGCGCTGTCGCCACGCGGTCATCGAGGGTTTCTTCGGAAATCCAGCCATAGTCAGGCCGGGCCGTCAGAAGCATGTCCTTGAGATATTTGTCCGCCGCAAGATCTGCCTCGCTCACCGGCGAATTGCCGGTCTTCATCCAGACCTGCGGGTCCTGGCGGAAATAGGACAGGGCGATACGCCCGGCGCCTTCCGCTGCTTCCCGGATCAGGGCTAGATCATCGCGATTTTTTTCACTTGCCGGCAAGAGTCATGCCTTCGATCAGGAGTGTCGGACTGGCGACGCCAAAGTTACGGTCAATATCGTTCGCCGCAACCATGTTCAGGAACATATCCTTCAGGTTGGAGGCAAGCGTGACTTCACTGACGGGATAGGCCAGTTCGCCATTTTCAATCCAGTAACCGGACGCGCCACGGCTGTACTGCCCGGTGATCATATCGACGCCCTGACCAAAAAGCTCCGTGACATAGAAGCCATTGCCGGCAGCACGGATCAGGGCCTCCGGCGTTTCATCCCCCGGCTCGATGGCAAAATTGGTGGACGACGGAACAACGGTCGATCCTGAACGCACACCGCGGCCATTGGTGCTCAGCCCCAATTCCGCAGCCGTTGATGTGGACAGGAACCAGTGCTTCAAAACACCGTTCTCGACCATGGTCAGTGCTTCGCCTTCAATTCCTTCGCCGTCGAAGGGCCGCGAGGACGAGCCGCGGATGCGCAGCGGATCATCCGTGACATTGATGCTGTCCGCGAGAATCTTCTGGCCCATGCGGTCCTTCAGAAAACTGGTCTTGCGCGCAACGGATGCGCCATTGATGGCGCTGGAAAGATGGGACGCGATGCCACGCGCCACGCGCGGATCATAAACCACATTGACCACACCGGTCTTGGCCTGCCGGGCGCCCAGGCGTTTGACCGCGCGCGCGGCGGCTGAACGGCCGATGGCCGCCGGGTCCTCGAGCGCATCGAAATGCTGGCGCGAGGAAAAATCATAGTCGCGTTCCATTCCGGTACCCGTGCCGGCGATGGCGCTGACCGAACGGGAAAAACGCGACCCCATGTAATGGCCGACGAACCCGCCCGATGTCACCAGAACCATGCCGCCGAGCCCGGCGGAAGCCGACGCACCGCCGGAATTGGTAACGCCGTCAACTTCAAGGGCGGCAGCCTCCGCAGCCAATGCATCTTCGGTCAGCCGCGCTGCCGCAACGACGGTCGGATCATAGAGATCAAGATCACGGATGGTGCGCACCAGATTGGCTGGATCAGCCAGGCCTTCAAACGCATCGTCCGGCGAAACCCTGGCCATGGCGACGGCGCGCTCGGCCAGAATTTTCGGGTCGGACCCGGCGGTTGCCGATATGCTTGCCACTTTCCTGCCAACAAAGACGCGCAGGGAGAAATCGTCACTTTCCGACGATTCGGTCGCCTCGACCTTGCCAAGCCTGACGCTGACACCCGTGGACCGCGAACGCACGACAACCGCATCGGCGGCGTCGGCTCCGGCCCGGCGGGCGGCTTCGACAAGCGCAGCAGCGTTGTCAACGAATTCGCGGGAATTGGCCGGCTCGATCATATTCATCCCTAGAGTTGATTGCATGATAGGATGCAAGGACATATCTGACCAATGATCAGACAATGCACTGCCTCCTATATGGTGCAAATTGGGGTCTATCAAGGCAAACACTGGTAACATTCGCAACAGACTGGGTCAGGCTCATGCTTTCACAAAGCGGCAATCTCTACTTTCAGGCTCTGGCTCTGTTGGCTGGGGCGATCATTGCCGCCCCGTTGTTCAAACGGCTCGGGCTTGGGACGGTGCTGGGTTATCTCGCGGCGGGCCTGCTGATCGGGCCGCTGGCGAATCTCATCACCGATGGCGAACAGGTCCTGCATTTTTCCGAACTGGGCGTGGTTTTCCTGCTGTTCGTGATCGGCCTCGAATTGAAACCCACGCGCCTGTGGAACATGCGCCATGCGATTTTCGGCCTCGGCGCGGCGCAGGTCATCGTCTCCGGTGCGGCATTGACCGGGCTCATCCTCGCCTTCCATCTCGTCAACTGGCAGGCGGCTCTGGTCATCGGTTTTGGCCTTGCCCTGTCGTCCACGGCGTTCGCCATGCAGATCCTGGAAGAGCGCGGCGAGACCAATATGCCGCACGGGCAGACATCCTTTGCCATCCTGCTGTTCCAGGATCTGGCAATCGTTCCCTTGCTGGCCATGATTCCCGTGCTTGCACCCGGTTCCGCCCAGCATCAGGCGGATCCGCTTGGTAAATTCCTCATCGCCATCGTCTGCATCGGCGCCATCGTTGCGGTGGGCCGCTATCTCCTCAATCCGCTGTTCCGGTTCATTGCCAATACCGGCGCGCGGGAAGTGATGATTGCCGCCGCCCTGTTCGTCGTGCTCGGCGCCGCGCTGCTGATGCAGTTTGCCGGGCTGTCCATGGCCATGGGCGCGTTCATCGCCGGCGTCCTGCTGGCCGAATCGTCCTACCGGCACGAGCTGGAGGCGGACATCGAACCGTTCCGCGGTATTTTCCTCGGCCTGTTCTTCATGGCCGTCGGGCTGTCGATTGACCTCAAGGTCATCCTTGCCGACTGGGAGGCGATTCTTCTTGCGGTGCCCGTGTTCATGGCGGTGAAGGCACTTGTCGTCTACATCCTGGCGCGGCTCTTCCGGTGCAATCACAATGATGCGACCCGCATCGCCTTCTTCCTGCCGCAGGGCGGTGAGTTCGGTTTCGTCCTGTTCACCACGGCGGCGGCGGCCGGATTGCTCAGCACCTCGACGGCATCGGAGATGATCGCGGTGGTCACGCTGTCCATGGCCGTGATGCCGCTGTCGGTCGCCCTTGGCAACCGCTTTCTTGTCGACGCCCATGCGGAAGAACAGATCGACGAGGATTTCGACGGTGCTGCCGGTGCCGACGTGCTGATGATCGGCTTTTCCCGCTACGGGCAGATCGCCGCGCAGATCCTTTTGGCTGGCGGCACCAGCGTCACGCTGATCGATGCCTCGGCCGACCGCATCCGCGCCGCCTCGAAATTCGGCTTCCGCATCTATTTCGGCGATGGCACGCGCAAGGAAGTGCTGGAGGCCGCCGGTATCCGCCAGGCGAAAATCGTTGCCATCTGCACGCACAGGAAGGAGACCACCGACCGGATCGTCGAGCTCATCCAGTCGGAATATCCTGATATCAAGCTGTTCGTGCGGTCCTATGACCGGGGCCACACGCTGAAACTGCGCGCCCGCGGCGTGCAGTACGAATTGCGCGAGACCTTTGAATCAGGCCTGCTGTTCGGCCGCCGCACGCTTGAAGAGCTCGGAACCAGCGAAGATGTGGCCTACGAGATCATGGAGGACATCCGCCGCCGTGACGAGGATCGGCTGCACATCCAGGCGGCCGAAGGCCTGATGGCGGGCAATGACCTGCTGCTGACACGCCCGGTCACACCGGAGCCGCTGATCAAGCCGACCCGCGAATCCAAGCGCATCGACACGGAAGAGATGCTTCCCGATCCCGAGCCGGCGGAGTGAGGTCGGTAAGACTACGGATTCTGATGAAACCGTGATCCTGATAAAAAGCGACGAACGTACACTCAGTCAGGCTCATTTATCATGGTGACATTCGCACTTGCAGCCGCCGACAAACCAAAACCCGCCCTGTATCGCGGGTTTTGGACAGGAAAGCGCAACCGTCTTGCCATGGCACTCCTGTGGTATGGCATGGCAGCGTTCGGAATAGCTTTCTGGTGGGCCGTCTATCTCGAGGTATTGTCGTTCCTGTGAATGGACGCGGCCAACGGAACAGGCCACCTCTTGATTATAAGCCGCTATTCCTGTTCGGCATGTTCCGTATAGGCAATGGCGGCATCAACAGCGCGCTTCAATTCATCCTTGATACCGATCGACTCGTTCAGCACCTGTTCGACCCGTAGAAAATCCAGCACGCCAAACCGGGCAACGCTGGGCCGCAGGAAGATTGCCGGCGGATCGGTCCGTAACCGCGTGGCGATGATCGACTGCATCATCAGCTGGCTCGCGCCGAACATCGCGTCAATCGACGACGGAAACTTGCGGCCGTCGCCTTCCGGGCCGCCGACCACATCGATACCGATGACGAACTGGGCCCTGTCCTTGAGATGATCGAAAGGCACCGGATTGTAGATGCCACCGTCGATCAGCACACGGTCGTCGCGGCGCACCGGACGGAACAGCGCCGGGATGGCCGCGGAAGCGGCTATGGCGCTGAAGAGATCGCCCTGATGGATGGGAATTTCCCGTTGACCGTAAAAATCCGTTGCGGTGACGCTGAGCGGAATGGGCAGTTCCTCGAACGTGTCGGGTATCTGTTCCGGCAGGAATGTCTTGAGCAGCTTTTCAATGTTGAACTGGCTGAAGCGGATGCCGCCGCCGAACATTTCGCCAAAGGTCGCCGGGCGCAGGCGCCAGAGCCGCGCGGCGATTTCGGCGCGTCGCGACAATGTTGCCACCGCATAGTCGCGTATGTCCCGGCCGGACATGCCCGCTGCCATGCCCGCGCCCATGATGGCGCCGATGGAGGAACCGGAAATGGCGACCGGCCTGATGCCGAGCTCGTCCAGCGCCTCGATGACGTTGATGTGCGCCAGTCCCCGCGCCCCGCCGCCGCCAAAAGCAACCGCAAAACTTGGCGAACTGCTGGCGACGCCGGTTCCCGCAGAACCGGAAACACTCTCGAGATCGCGTGCGCTCATGTCATATCCCCGGCTGATCAGGATTGGGGCGGCCCGATGATCAGAATGGCCGGATCGGTTTCAAGCAGTTTCCGCGCCGCTGCCTTCACCTGATCCAATGTCACAGCATTGATCAGATCCGCGCGCTTGTCGATATAATCGCGGCCCAGATGCTCATCCTGCAGGCCGATCAGCGTGCTGGCGACGGCCGATGACGAATCCAGATTGTTGATGGCATAGGAGCCGACGAGATATTTCTTGGCCTCGACCAGTTCCTGCTCGGTCGGACCGTCCTTGGCCATGCGGGCAACCTCATCCTTGAGGATCTGCAGGGTTTCCCCGGACCGGTCGGAGCGGGTTGCCGTGGATATGGTCAGGGCGGCCATGTGATCCCTGCTGATGAGGGCTGAACCGGCGGAATAGGCAAGGCCACGCTTCTCGCGCACTTCGCTGTAAATTCTCGAGGAGAAGGTACCACCACCCAGAATGTGATTCATGATGTAGGCCGGGAAGAAATCCGCATCCTGACGCCGCACGCCCGGATAAACCATGGAAATGGATGTCTGCGGCAGGGGATAATCGACGCGGGTTGTCTTGCCCAAGGCCAGCTTCGCATCACCAATCGGATCAAGCTGGGCTTTGTCCGGCAGATCGCCAAACACCTTGTCGAGCAACGGTCCCAGCTGTTCCGGGCTGATTGCACCGACAACGCCGACAATAAGATGGTCACGGGCAAAGACCCGCTTGTGATAAGCGGCGAGATCATCGCGGGTGATCGATGCCAGGCTGGCTTCGGTGCCCTGCGACTGGCGGCCATAGGGATGATCGCCATACAGCGCTTCGGCGAACTTGCGGCCGGCGATGGTGTTCGGATCGCGCTCGGCGGCTTTGATGTTGGCAACCACCTGCTGGCGGATCCGGTCAATCGGCGCCTGATCGAAGCGCGGCTTGTTGACGGCGAGCGCCAAGAGATCGACCGCCTCATCGCGCTTGTCGGCAAGCATGCGCATGGCGCCGGAAATGCGGTCATCCCCGGCATTGAAGCTCATTTCAGCGCCGATATCGTCAAGCTTTTCCTGAAATGCATCGGAATCGAGATCGCCGGCACCCTCATCGAAAAGGCCGGTCATCAGATTGGCGAGGCCTTCCTTGCCCTTGGGATCCTGCGCCGAACCGCCCTCAAAGGAAAACCGCAGGGCAATCAGCGGAACGAAGTCATCCTGAACCAGCCAGGCGCGAATCCCCTTGGGAGAAACGACTTCCTTGATTTCCACGGCATAGACCGGTGCCACGGCGAGGATGACCAGCAGCAAGGCGGCGGCCATCCGGTTGAAAGCGGGTGTCAACAGGCGGATCATTGGATGACTCCCTCGGTCTGTGGTTGCATCGGCGCGGTCTCACCCGTCGACGGTATCTTCTCGTCAGGCTTGCCGTTCTCCGGCATCAGGTAACTGGTCACCGAGCGCGAATCGACGAGATAGCGCTTGGCCACGTCCTGAATATCCTGAACCTTCACCGCCTGGATGCGATCCGGCCATTCCTGAATGTCCTTGATCGTCTGACCGGTCGACAGCGTCGAGCCATAGATGCGGGCCATGCCCGCCTGGCTGTCACGGGCAAAGATAACGCTCTTCAGAAAGCGGTTGCGGGCTTTCTCCAGTTCATCTGCTGTAATGCCGTCCTTGATGATGCGGGCAATCTGCGCATCCACGCCGGCTTCCACCTGCTGCAGGGAGGCTGAACCGCGCGGTGCGCCATAGACGGCAAACGTGCCGTCATCAAGCGCGCCGCCCTGGTAATAGACGCCGGCGCTGGCGGCCAATCCATCCTGCACGACCAGTGCCTGATAGACCCGGCTGCGCGTGGACCCGCCGAGGATTTCGCTCAGGAGATCGAGTGCCTCGGCTTCACCGGGCTTGGCATTGTTGTAGGATGGCACCAGCCATATTTTCTGGAAACTTGGCTGCGATACGCGCGGGTCGGCAAGAGATACGGTGCGCTTGGTGTTCTGTTCCGGTTCCTGCGGCCGCATGCGTTTGCCGGGTTCCGAACGGCGCGGCACCTTGCCATAGGTCTTTTCCGCCAGCGCCTTGACCGCCGCCGCATCGACATCGCCCGAGACAACCAGCGTCGCATTGTTTGGCGTGTAGAATTTTTCGTAGAAGGCGAGCGCATCCTTGAGGTTGAGCTGCTGCATCTCGTGCAACCAGCCGATAACCGGGAAGCGGTAGGGGTGGTTCTGATAGAGCGTCGCGTTGACCTCTTCCGACAGCAGGGCGGCGGGATTGGTATCGGTGCGCGACCGGCGCTCTTCGAGCACCACGTCGCGCTCGGTCTTCACCACATCCTCGTTCAGGATGAGGTTTTCCATGCGGTCCGCCTCATAGGTCATGACCATTTCAAGCGCCTGCGGCGACACCTGCTGGAAGAAGGCGGTGTAATCATAGGAGGTGAACGCATTCTCGCGGCCGCCGATTTCAGCCACCTTGCGGGAGAATTCACCGGCCGGATAGGTCTTGGTGGCCTTGAACATCAGATGTTCGAAGAAATGCGCAATGCCCGACTTGCCCGGGTCTTCGTCGGCTGATCCGACATGATACCAGAGCATATGGGTAACGACCGGCGCGCGATGGTCGGGTATCACCACCACTTCGAGACCATTGTCCAAACGGAAGGACGAGACACCGGCACTATCGGCCTTCTGGACCTCCGCGGTGAGCTGCGCCATCGTCTGGGCATGTGCGGGAAGAATGAAACCGGCGGTCGATACTGTTCCGGCCAAAACCAATGCCGCAATGGTACGGCTCACTATTTGCGACATCAATCTTCCTTCGCAATTCTGTTCAAAGCCGGAAGTTTTCCGGTCCGGTCGTTTGCTTAGCCGTTCAACGTGACAAATCGTATGATTGTTCCGCCGTATTGGCGTTCTTCGGCCACCGAGAATCGCGAATCCAGGTTGATCACGGCCTCGGCTTCTTCTTCAAGCACGAGAAGTGTGTCGGGATTGAGCCAGCCGCCTTCAAGAGCGGATTTGAAGGCGAGTTCGCCCAGGCCCTTGCCATAGGGCGGGTCGGCAAAAACGAGATCGAACGGCTCGATCGTGCCGGCATCGCCGAGTTTGGCGGCATCGCGGCGGAAAATCTTGGTGTTGCCCAGCAAACCGAAAGCTTCGACATTGGTGCGGATCAGGCCGCGCCCTTCCGTTGACTCCTCGATGAAGACGCCATAGCGCGCGCCCCGCGATATGGCTTCAAGCCCCAGGGCGCCCGTGCCGGCGAAAAGATCCAGCACGCGCGTCGCTTCAAACTTTTCCGGATAATTGTGCACCAGAATGTTGAACAGGCTTTCCCGCGTCCGGTCCGTGGTGGGCCGGATGGCATTGGTATTCGGCGTCGCCAATGCCCGCCCGCGAAATTTGCCGCCGACAATCCGCATCAAGTCCACGCCTATGGCTTGGGCTTGCGTGGCGGACGGCCTGCGCCGCCGCCGGAACCGCCGCGCGGACCTTTGGGAGCGCCCGATGGCGCACCACGCGGTGCCGCGCCTTTCGGTCCGCCATAGGGCCGGTCACCGGAGCGGCCATCCTGCCGGGTTGGGCGGCCGCTGGTGCCGTATGGACGTTCGGCGCGATTGGGGCGCTCGGACTGGAAGGACGGCTTGCCGCCGGCGGCTTCCCGCTCCTTCAGTTCGGCGCGTTCGCGCTTGCCCACCCGTGGCGGGCGCGGTGGACGCGGGCCATCGCGAGAACCTTCCGGCCGATCCGATCCGAAGGAACGCTTCGGACGCTCGGCCCGCTCGTCATCGCCGCGAGGCGGGCGCGGGGAATAGCTGCGCGGCTTGTCGCCGCCCGCATAGGCACCGGCAGGACGTTCACGCTGCGGCCGGTCACCCGCAGGACGCGCGGAACCTTCCTCGAAACGGCGCGGCCGTTCCGTGCGCGGTGCATCGGAATGGCGGCGCTCGCCGCGCGGTTCGCCGGTCTTTGCCTTGGATTTGCCAACCGGGCGCGCGCCCGGCGCCATCCAGACATTGGCCGAACGGGCACGTGGAGGCGCGGCCTCTTCAGCCTTTGCGCCGCGCGCACCCTTGGGGCCAGCGGCATCGCGCGGCTTGCGGTCGTCCGCACGCGGTGCACGGGCCGGACGTTCGTCGCGGCCGCCGCGTGCGTCGCGCGAGGCTCCTGGCCGTTCGCTGCGATCGGTCGTCAGGCGCGACAGGCCTTCTTCGCGCCTTTCGTCCTTGGACTTGCGCGGGCCACGGCTTTTCGCCACCGGCGCACTCGATATCCATTCGGAGGGACGGCGCGCCGGACGATCGGCAGCCGGCTGCTGTACCGCTTCGCCCTTCACCGCATCGTTGGAAAAGACATTGATGATCGGCGCCTCGAAATCGGCACCGGATTCTTCGATCAGGCGCTCGCCAAGCTGGTCGCGCAGCGTACGGCCATTCATTTCCCGCACCGAACCCTCGGGCAGATCGCCAAGCTGGAACGGGCCATAGGAAATGCGGATCAGGCGATTGACGGACAGGCCAAGCGCACCGAGCACATTCTTGACTTCGCGGTTCTTACCCTCGCGCAGACCCATCATGATCCAGACATTGGAGCCCTGCTCGCGTTCGAGCGTGGCTTCGATCGCGCCGTAGAACACGCCTTCGACGGCAATGCCGTCCTTCAGCGTATCGAGCTTTTCCTGGGTCACGCTGCCATGGGCACGCACGCGGTAGCGGCGCAGCCAGCCGGTGGACGGCAGTTCAAGCGCACGCGACAGGCCGCCATCATTGGTCAGCAGCAGAAGACCTTCGGTATTGATATCCAGACGTCCGACGGAAAGGACACGCGGCATATCTTTCGGCAGGGATTCGAAAACCGTCTGGCGTCCTTCCGGATCGCGGTTGGTTGTCACCAGACCGGCCGGCTTGTGGTAGAGCCACAAGCGCGTGCGTTCTTTCTGCGGCAACGGCTTGCCATCGACCTCGATGCGGTCTTCACGCTTGACATTGATCGCGGGGCTGGCAAGCACCTTGCCATTGACCGAGATACGGCCTGCAGCAATCATTGTCTCGGCTTCGCGGCGCGAGGCTATGCCTGCGCGGGCAAGGTGCTTGGCGATACGCTCGCTGTCGTCGACCGGCGCTTCCTCATGCGATGATCTGCGCGGACCGCGCGTCGCGGGATCCCGCGCTCCGTCATCGAACTTGCGCGGAGCCGGACGGCCACCGCGGCCGCCATCGGCGCCCTTCTTGTCGAAGCTGCGCTTTTCAAAGGGACGTTTACCGCCCTTTCCGTCATCATTTGAACTGGTCATGGAATGTTTGCCTTTCAGCGGGGCTAACTACCAGCTATGACGGCAGCTTGCGAGTAAATTCTGGACCATGAGTGCAGCGTGAACCAAAAAACTGATCCTATGGGACCCATGGACCTTGCCCTGGCCGAGGCGAAGGCAGCGGCAAAACGCGGCGAAGTGCCCGTCGGTGCCGTTCTGGTGAAGGACGGCGTGGTTCTGGCCCAGGCCGGAAACCGCACCCGGGAACGCAACGATCCCACCGCCCATGCGGAGATTCTGGTCATCCGGCAGGGCTGCGAAGCGCTGAACGATGAGCGCCTGACGGGTTGCGATCTCTATGTCACGCTCGAGCCGTGCACGATGTGCGCTGCCGCCATTTCTTTCGCCCGTATCCGGCGATTGTACTACGGGGCGCAGGACATCAAGGGCGGCGGCGTGGAAAACGGCGCGCGATTTTTTGCCCAGCCCACCTGCCATCACGCGCCGGAGGTCTATTCCGGCTTCCGCGAGCAGGAAGCTGAAACCATCCTCAAGGAATTCTTCCGCGCAAAGCGGCTCTAATTGTCGGTGCGTATCCGGGCGGTAAAGTCTTCCGCCTTGTCGGCATCCATGGCGCGCTGGTTGATCAAAGCCGCCTCAATCTCCGCTTCGAGCGGCTTGCTCCGGTCGATGGCGCCAAGATCATAGAGATAACCGGGCAGGTAACCGGAAAGGATGACGCGGTAGTCCAGCGGCACTCCGGGCGTGATTGCCCGGATCATGTCAAAGATCACCGTCGTGCAATTGGCCGTCACCGTGTTGTAGAATTGCGCCTGCTTGGACAGCCGGTTGCCGGTGTCGAGGTAGGACAGAAACAGCGCCTGCCGCATTTCCGGCGTCAGGTTGACCCGATACCGATACACATCCTCCTTGCGGATATTGCTGCGCAACCGGATGATGTCGCGCTCGTCGGCGGCGATCATCGCCAGTTCGAACTGTTTGAAAAAGCCGCCGATTTCCGAGAACTGCTCGTGCCGCTTCTTGCGGATCTCGGCCGAGAAAACCACCTGATCACCATTGTTGAAACCGAAACTCACCAGCGTATGCGCAATGGCCGGGCTCGACCAGTACGACAGAAACACATCCACCGAAGCCAGATTTTCCAGATCATAGGACCGGACTTCCCAGCGCGGTGTGTAATCCGTCTGGCTGCGCCATTCGAAATTGCGGACATTGGCCAGCGTCACATGATTGCCCACCAGTGTTCCCGTGACGGTCTGCGCCACGTCATCCGCCCAGATGCGATTGAGCGACGGAGTTATGGTGCTCCACCAGAACAGGAGGGCCGCCATGACCGGAATGAGCACAATCAGGGCGCGCCGCACCCGCCCCGTTACCTCGAGCCAAAGAACCACAAGCCCGATCAGGACCCAGACAATCACACCGCCGGTCACACCGGGCAGGTCCAGAGGAAGTTGATACCAGAGCGCAAATCCGCCCCAGAAAAAACCGAAGGCTGTCAGGAGAATGAGAATGATCAATCCGGGAAGACGCAAAAGACGCAAGATCGGTGGCCCTCAACTGACAAGCTGTGACGCAATAGTCTCGGTACATCAAGGCAAAGGCAAGACGCTTTCTGAGGTCCAAAAAAGAAAGGCTCCCTGAAGGAGCCTTTCACGTGTCATGCAGCGGTTCAAATTCCGGCGGCATCAATTCCAGGGAATGAGGTTTTTGAAGCTGAAGCCCTTGTCCTTGCGGGCAGCGGCCTTGCGGTCGCGTTCCTTCTTGGCTTCGTCTTCGCCAAGCTCATCGGCAGCGGCCGTCGCCGCCGGGGCGCGATAGGCCAGCGGCGGCTCGCTCAGATAACGCCGCGTGGTCGCCGAGCCGGCGGTCGAAGCAAGGCGGCGGGCGCGGAATTCCGCAGACTGCTTGCTTGCCGTGCTCACGCCCGAGGGTGGCGGGTTTCTGTCGTTGTAGACGCCATGCTCGCCATTATCGACAGCCCGTGTTGCGGGCGGCGTGTCATTTTCGATCTGCGGCACATAGTTGGGATTGTTCTGATTGGCCGTAGCGTCATCACGCAAACGCTTGCGCCGCTGTTCCGGTGATTCCGGCCACTTCGCAGCGTTCGCGGCGACGGCATTTTCCTGCGGCGCCGGCAACTGGCCTGGCTTGCCAGCGACAGGGCGAACGAGATCCGGGCGCGGATTATAGGTTATCGGGTCTTTTTTCTTGGGACTGAACGAAGCGATATTGGAAACGTCGTCCAGCAACTGGCTGCCAGATGTCTTGTTGGTGCCATAGGTTGGTGACGACATGCACCCGGCCAGCGTCAAGGACGCCAGCATTGCACCAAGAACCGTAATACGTCCGTTCAAATCCATACTCGCCACTTTCGCCTCAAGCTCGTATTGCCGACTCCGCCGAGTCAATATGCTTGATCAATGCCCTGCCTGTTAAATCAGGCAACTCAATGGCAAGCCTTTTACATGAGGCCCGTCCCAATAAGCAAGCCGAAGCAACCTATTGTTAAGCAAAATGCGGATCATCCAGAGAATGATCCGCATTTATACACTTAAATGGCGAGTTTGCCGAGTTTTGCCAGTTCATGCAGTGCCGCCGCGTCGCGGGCCGACACATCCGGATAGGCCGGATCGGAGCCAACATCATGGGTATAACGCCATGAACGGGCGCATTTTGTACCCGATGCGCGCTCGGGAACGACCGCCACGCCCTTCACGTCCTCGGCAATGAAGGCCCCGGCCGGAGCCGCTTCGTTCCTGATCGTGATGGCGCTGGTGATGCAGATTTCAGCCATATCGAGATCGGAAACGGCAGCGAACAATTCCGGATCGGTGACAAAGACCACCGGCGCAGCCTCAAGCGACGAACCAATGCGCTTGTCGGCCCGTTCCAGCTCCAGCGCGCCTGTGACGGCCCGCCGGACATCGCGCACCTTGCGCCACTTCTCGGCCAGGGCTTCGTTCTTCCATTCGGCCGGCGTCGCGCGGAACTGCTCGAGATGAACCGAGACAGCAGTGGGATACTGGTCGAGCCAGGCTTCCTCCGTGGTGAACGGCAGCATGGGCGCAAGCCAGGTCACCAGACGGTCGAACAGGTGACGCACAACCTGCAGGGACGCACGGCGCTTGATGCTGGACGGCGCGTCGCAATACAGCGCATCCTTGCGGATATCGAAGTAGAACGCCGACAATTCGACGTTCATGAAATCGATCAGGGACCGGGTGATGCGCTTGAATTCGAAGGCATCATAGCTCGAGCGGACCACCTCGTCGAGTTCGGCGAGACGGTGCAGCATCAGCTTTTCCAGTTCCGGCATATCAGCATAGGCGATTTCATCCCCGGCATCGTGGGCCAGGGTGCCAAGCATCCAGCGGATGGTGTTGCGCAGCTTGCGATAGGAATCGATGTTCGTCTGGATGATGTTCTTGCCCAGACGCTGGTCTTCCCAATAATCCGTGGTCATGACCCACAGGCGCAGGATATCGGCGCCGGAATCCTTGATCACATCCTGCGGCGTGACTGTATTGCCGAGCGACTTCGACATTTTGCGCCCCTCCTCGTCCATGGTGAAACCATGGGTAACGAGGGTGTTGTAGGGCGCACGGCCACGGGTACCGCAGCTTTCCAGCAGCGACGAATGGAACCAGCCGCGATGCTGGTCGGAGCCTTCCAGATAGACATCGGCAGGCCATTTCAGGTCAGGGCGGTCTTCCAGCGTGAAGACATGGGTCGAGCCGGAGTCAAACCAGACATCGAGAATGTCGCGCACCTGCACCCACGGCTCGTTTGCCTTTTCGCCAAGGAAACGCGCGCGCGCGCCTTCGGCAAACCAGGCATCGGCGCCTTCCTGTTCGAATGCTTCGAGAATGCGGGCATTGACCGCATCGTCCTTGAGCACGTTGCCGTTCTCGTCGGCAAACACGCAGATCGGCACACCCCAGGCGCGCTGGCGCGACAGGACCCAGTCGGGACGGTCTTCGATCATGGCACGCAGCCGGTTCTGGCCGCCGGCGGGTACGAAACGCGTCTCGTCGATCGCCGCCAGGGCGCGCGAACGCAATGTGGTCAGATCGCCCAGATCCTTGTCCATATAGACAAACCATTGCGGCGTGTTGCGGAAGATCACCGGCTTCTTCGAACGCCATGAATGGGGATACGAGTGCTTCAGCCGGCCGCGGGCAAACAGCGCACTGCGCGCGATAAGCTCCTCGATGACGGCCTTGTTGGCATCGCCCTTCTTGCCATTGTCGTCGATGACGCGCGCGGCTCCGCCTTCGCGGTCCGGACCAAAGCCCGGAGCGTCCTTGGTATAGAAACCGGCATCATCAACGGTGAACGGGATAGCCGGAGAAATACCCTTCGCCTCGAGCTCACGCGCAGCAGCGGTCCACGCGTCAAAGTCCTCGCGGCCGTGGCTTGGGGCGGTATGCACGAAGCCGGTACCGGCATCGTCGGTAACGTGATCACCGGCAACCAGCGGAACCACAAATTCATAGCCGCCGCCCAGCCCCTTGAAAGGATGCGCCAGGGTCATGGCGGCAAACTCGTCGGCCGCAACGGTCTTGATCCGCTTGAAGGTCAGCTTGGCCTTGGCCGCGGATTCCTCCGCAAGCGCGTCGGCGAAGATCAGCCTTTCGCCCGGCCGGGGTCCAAAATCATTTTCAGCGGTTTCGACCTCGTAAAGCCCATAGCCAATGCGCGGGGAATAGCTGACGGCGCGGTTGCCCGGGATGGTCCATGGCGTCGTGGTCCAGATCACCACATGCGCCGCGCCAAGATCGCCCGCGCCATCTGCGACCGGGAATTTCACCCAGATGGTGTCGCTTTCATAGTCCTGATACTCGACCTCGGCTTCCGCCAGCGCCGTGCGCTCGACCACCGACCACATCACCGGCTTCGAACCGCGATAGAGCTGGCCGGACATGGCGAACTTGAGCAATTCCCCGGCGATGCGGCTTTCCGCATGGAAAGCCATCGTCGTGTAGGGATTGTCGAAATCGCCCTCGATGCCGAGGCGCTTGAATTCGGCGGACTGGATCTTGATCCAACTGGCGGCGAACTCACGGCACTCCTTGCGGAATTCGTTGATCGGCACGTCGTCCTTGTCCTTGCCCTTGGCGCGGTACTGTTCCTCGATCTTCCATTCGATCGGCAGGCCGTGGCAATCCCAGCCGGGAACATAGTTGGAATCGAAACCGCGCATCTGGAACGAGCGGGTGATGACGTCCTTGAGGATCTTGTTCAGCGCATGGCCGATATGGATATTGCCATTGGCATAGGGAGGACCGTCATGCAGCACGTAGAGCGGGCGCCCCTTCCCGTCTTCGCGCAATTTCCTGTAGAGATTCATCTCGCCCCAGCGCTTGACGAATTCCGGCTCCTTGGCGGGCAGGCCCGCGCGCATCGGAAAATCGGTCTGCGGCAGATAAAGTGTCTTCGAATAGTCGAGTGGGTTGGCGGTGTCGGTCATTTTTCCAGCTTGTGAACAGGCCCGCGCGTGATCGCAGCAGGCAAAGATGTGACGAAAATCAAAAAAGAGCGCGATGGCGCATCCGGAAAACCCGGACCTTCCGCACCCGCAAGCCTAGGCTTCAGGCAAACCGGAAGGCCGGGCCAGTAATTCGTGGTGTCCGAAGCGGTATGGACTGTGCAAGGGTCCAGGAAACAGTTTTCATGAGCGCGCTTTTAGCAATCACTGCTTCCAGAATAAAGGGGCTGACGCAATAAACTTCGCATCAGCCCGATATATCGGTCAAAGCGCGAAGTCGAAGCGGTAGGTTGCCTGCAGGCCGAAGGTCGCCTGGTTGGCCGACCCGCGTTCCTTGACGATGCTGGAATCGGCTGCCGGTCCCATCAGGCGGCTATACTCCGCATAGGCACTGGTTTCGATCTTGTCCGTCGCCTTCCAGGTGATCTGGCCGCCGAGACCAAGCGATTTCAGACCGCCGCCATCGGGACGGTAGGTCGACAGGCCGGATCCAGCCGCTTCCGTCGGGTTCACCCCGTAATACTGCTTGAAGTAATCCCGCGACGCCACGGTGGCGCGCGGCCCGGCCGAAACGCGCACGGTCGGCGTCAGGTCCTTGAAGGCATCGACGGCAAAGTCGGCAACGACGCCGTCATGCGAACCGATACCCCGGCGCACCTCGACACGGCCGCGAATATTGTCCGTCGGATAGAATTCGGCGAAGCCGCCCACTTCGACACCCCAATCGACATCATGCACGCCCTTGAGATTCGCATCGCCGCTGTCGCGGCCGGTGATCAGCTTGCCGGTGATACCGGTGCGGAACACGCCCGTATCGATCAGGCCGATCGACGCATTGTCATTGAGGGAGCTGAAACGGGCGGCGGCTCCGGCACGGCCCAGCGAGATAACCGGCGCGGCCCGCAGAAGATAATCCTTGGCGCCTTCATAGCGCGGGGCGATGAAGCCCTTCGCGCCGAGGGTCAGGTACCAGTCACCCGACCACCAATGCTGGCGAGGCGCAGCCGCTGTCTGGTTCTGCTGGCCTTCGTAATAATAATCATCGGCAGAGCCCGGGACGGCACCGGCAAGTATAAGGGCGCCCGAAAGAGCGGCGACGAGACGAACATGCATGAAATCACTCCAAAATTTCGCCTGGGAGGGCGGCAGATTTGAGAATGACGCTAGCGAAGGATAGATAAAATTGGATTTATTCTTATGGTAAACAATTTACCGTTTCATCGAAAATTAATCGTGTCGTCCAGAGCGGATAACGGTTTCACTCCCTGCAACAGAGCACGCGCTTCTTCCTCGTCGTGCCCGATCTGCTGCATCATCGGCTCAAGCCCGTCGAACTTTTCCTCGCCGCGCAGATAGCCGAAGAACGAAACCGCGCAGATTTCGCCGTAGAGATTGCCGGTGAAATCGAAGATATAGGTTTCGAGCAGCGGCGCGCCATCGGTATCCACGGTCGGCCTGCGGCCAAAGCTGGCCACACCGTCATGGAGTGTGCCGTCCGTACGGCGAAAACGCACGGCATAAATGCCTTCCTGCAGATGCGTCTCGGGTGGCAGCACCATATTGGCCGTGGGGAAGCCGATCGTGCGGCCAAGCTGCTTGCCATGCACCACTTCCGCGCGAATCCGGTGGCGGTATCCCAGGAGCCCCGACGCTTCGACAATGTCGCCCGCACCCAGAAGTTCGCGAATGCGGCTGGATGAAATGGCCTGCCCGCCCTCGTCGCGGAACGCATCGACGAGCGTGACCTGAAAACCGCGCTTTTCCCCGGCATCCATGAGAAAGGCCGGACCGCCCTGCCGTCCCTTGCCGAAGTGGAAGTCAAACCCCGCCACGATACGGCTCGCTCCAAGACCGGCAACGAGAATCTCGTCCACGAACACATCGGCCGTGAGCTGCGAGAAATCCCGGGTGAAATGGCATTCCACCACGGCATCGAAACCGAGGGCTTCCAGGATGGAGGCTTTTTCCGCCGCGGGTGTCAGCCGGTCGACCGGCTGATCTGGCACGAAGACGCTGCGCGGATGCGGCTCGAAGGTCAGAACCAGCGAAGGCTTTCCGGCGGCGTGGGCGGCATCAAGCGCCCGCCCCAGAACAGCCTGATGGCCGCGATGCACACCGTCAAAATTACCGATCGCCACCACGGCGCCCTTCAGATGCTGCGGCAGATGCGAAGGGTCGGTCAGGCGTAGAATCGGCATGGTGCGTGTACCTCAGGCGAGAGCCGGCATGGTGGCAACGGGGTTGCTGCCATGCTTCTTGAGAAAGCCGAGCAGCTTTTCCAGATCAAATATGCCGCCTCTCACATAATCGCCGGCGTGAATGCCGCCGGAAATATATAGCACGTCGATTCCGAAGAGATCGGCGCCCTTCACGTCCGTCAGCATGCCGTCACCAATGGCGAGCACGCGCGCAAGGTCGACAGGCCCGCCGCGCACGGCCTCCGCCGCGGCAATGGCCGCTTCGTAAATGGGGCGATGCGGCTTTCCGGCAATGAGCGTGCGCCCGCCCAACTGGCCATAATCGCGCGCCAAGGCACCCGCGCACCAGATCAGCCGGTCGCCACGCTCGACGACGATGTCGGGATTGGCGCAGATGAACGGCAGGTTGCGCGAGCGAAAGCGCGTGAGCATGTCGGCATAGTCGTCCGGACCTTCGGCATCATCGTCGAAAAAGCCGGTGCAGACCACGACATCCGCTTCACGCTCTTCGGTCAGCTCGACATCAAGCCCTTCATACAACGTTTCATCGCGTTCCGGCCCCAGATGGAACACACGGCGCGGCGCGTTGCGGATCAGGTCGCGCGTGACATCGCCCGATGTGACGATGCGGTCATAGGCGGCATCCGGCACACCGAGCATCTTGATCTGCTGGGCCACACCGGCGAAGGGACGCGGCGCATTGGTGATCAGGATCACCGTCTGCCCGGCTTCCCGTGCCCGCTGCAACGCGTTGGATGCGGCGGCAAAGGAATCAATACCATTGTGCAGAACACCCCAGACATCACACAGGAGAACATCATATCGGTCTCTGAGCGCATCGAGACGCTGCAAATGTACCATGTCGGTCATGCCGATCCTTTCAGATTGCCGGAGCGAATAAGATGGCATCGCTTAGCCGATAGCGGCAATCGTGTCACCTGTGATTGTCGCTTCTGGCTCTTCAGTTCATCTGGAACGTGGCAGAACAATCGTGCGTGGTTCGACAAGCTCACCATGAGAGAGGTGGTTTGATTGCAGCCCACAAACTTCCCTCATGGTGAGCTTGTCGAACCACGCACCCCTGGTAATTACGCTGCAGCCTTGACGTAGCCGCGGCTGGCCAGCCGGTCACCGCATTCGCCGAGCACATCGACCAGCGTCTTGAGGCGCCGCCCCTCATCCGTCAGGCTGTATTCGACACGCACCGGAACCTGCGGGATGATCGTGCGGGTCACGTAGCCGGCCTCTTCGAGTGCGCGCAGGTCGAGGGTGAGCATGCGCTGAGAAATTTTCGGCATGTCACGGCGCAGTTCGCTGAAACGCTTCGTCCCCTCCAGCAGATAGTAGACGAGCAGGATGCGCCAGCGCCCGCCCAGCACCAGCATGGCATTTTCGACGGGGCATTCGGAAACCAGGTCTTTCATGACACCCATTCCATCTGATAGTTGGTATAAAATTTGTACCAACATGACATTTTTGTGCCTTCTTTACAATAGTGACCGATATCGCCATCTTCAATTTCACCGCGGTATGACATTCAAAAATGAGGAAATGAAAATGGAACCCGTATTGTTTTATGGCGTGCCGCATGGCTGCTCGTTCGGTTCAATCGTCGCGCTGGAATGGCTCGGCCAACCCTATCGCCTTGCCCGTATCGACATGCTGGCCAAGTCGAAGAGCGCAATCTATGGCCGCGTAAACAGCATGCACCAGACACCGACGCTGCTTCTGGAAAACGGCAGCAGCCTGCGCGAAAGTTTTGCCATTCTCCACAACATCGCCGCACGCGATCTCGGTAAGCAGCTGGGGTTTGCCCAGGGCACCGAGGCGCATGACAGGCTCAACCAGATGCTGGCCTATCTGCACACCAGCTTTCACTCGGCCTTTGCGTCGGCCTGGACCGCCTACAAGCTGAAAGAGGGCGATCCGGCGATCAAGATACTGCGCGACCTGGCGCGGGAGAAGGCCGTCTCCTGCTATGCTTATCTGCAATCCCATCTGCAGGGGCGGGATTGGCTTGTCGGCACCAACAGGACGATTGCCGACGCCTACATGATCGGCATCGCCCGCTGGGGCGAGGATCTCGGTCTCTTCGACCTCAAAACGGAGTATCCCGGCCTTCATGCCTATCTGCAGAAGCTGGAAGCCGACAAGGCCGTGATTTTTGCCCATGCCATCGAGGACGAAACCCCGGCTGTCACCAGCGGCCAGTTTCTCGGCCACGTCACATTGGATGAGGCTGGAACGCGGCTGGCCGCCTGATCGCGCCGATGACGATCCGCCGGGACCCTTCCGGCGGATCGAGCACACTGCCGTTCGGACCCGCTGCGATTGACGTGCAATATATGAACATGTATTTATATGTTTTATGTCATCAACGGGACGAGCCGGAACAATGTCGCAGTCGCACGCAGGGCACGACCATGGCCCCAAAATAACCAATGACAATCAGCGCAAGGTGCTGATCGCCTTCATCATCACGTTCTCCTATATGATCATCGAGGTGGTCGGCGGCGTCATGTCCGGTTCGCTGGCGCTGATTGCCGATGCGGGACACATGCTGACCGATGCCGGTGCGCTTGCCCTGTCCTATGCCGCGTTCCGGTTTGGCCAGCGCGCGGCAGACCAAAGCCGCACCTATGGCTATCTGCGCTTCGAGGTCATCGCCGGCCTCATCAATGCCATCGCGCTCTTCGCCATTGTTGTCTGGATCGCCATCGAAGCGATCAACCGCTTCCGCTCACCCGGTGAAATTCTGGCGGGCCCCATGTTCCTCGTGGCCTTCGTCGGGCTGCTCATCAACATGCTGGTGTTCTGGATCCTGACCCGCGGCGACAAGGAACATGTGAACATCAAGGGCGCCGTCCTGCACGTCATGGGCGACCTTCTCGGCTCCGTCGGCGCCATCAGCGCAGCCATCATCATCTATTTTACCGGTTGGACGCCCATCGACCCGATTCTCTCCATCCTGGTTTCCGTGCTGATCCTGCGCAGCGCCTGGGCCCTGCTGCGCAACGCGCTGCACATCCTGCTGGAAGGCGCACCTGAAAATGCCAAACCGGAGGAAATCCAGACCTATCTCATGGGAGCAGTTGCAGGGCTTGCTGCCGTCAGGCACGTGCATGTCTGGCTGATCACGTCGGGCAAGGCGCTTGCCACGCTGCATGTCCAGCCAAAGGACGGAACCGACCCGCGCCATCTTGTGAAGACCGTCGAGGCGGAGCTCGCCAAACGCTTCGACATCCAGCATGCCACCATCGCCATCGATTGGCCGGATATGCCGCATGACGAAGGCGAAATCGGGCTACAGCCCGCCTCCGCCTCGGGAGATCACGAGACGGACGGCAATCACGCCGGCCATGATCACAGCCACGCGGGACACAAGCATTGACGGCCATGACGATGCCAACGGAATCCGATACCGCAAGCCTCGCTGAAACCTTCAAACTCCTCGGCGATCCGACCCGCCTGCGCATTCTGTTCTATTGCCTCGATGCGCCGCGATCCGTCGGCGATATCGCGGAAAGCCTTCACCTGTCGCAATCGCTGGTCAGCCATCATTTGCGTCTGTTGCGCAGCGCCCGCCTCGTGCGCGGCGACCGGCGTGCCAGGCAAATCTTCTATGCGCTTTCCGATGCGCATGTCAGCGGCATGCTGATGGATATGGCCCACCACGTGCGCGAGGACGGTTGAAGGCTCCTGACACAAACCGTCAGGGTCGTCATATTCACTGCAAAGATTTTGCACTAGTCTGGCCGGATCGTTCCTCCGCAAGCCTGTTTTCGCCCCATGCAATTCATCACACTGCTTCGCCGACGCTCCATCGGCTTGCTCTGGTCCGGCCTTGCCCTGTCCGCCATTGGCGACCAGCTCTATACGGTCGCGCTGAGCTGGATTGCCGTTGATATATTCGGCCCGGCCGCCGGTTACATCGCCGCGGTCAAATCGGCGATCATCCTTGCCGTCCTGTTCCTGGGTGGCGCCATGTCGGATCGCTGGGACCGCAGCCGCACGATGATCGGCGCCGACCTTTGCCGCTGCGCCGTGCTGGTGCTCGTGGTTCTCTTCTGGATGATCGAAGGACAACCGGACGCCTGGGTGCTTGCCTTGGCCGTCGCGGTTCTTGCCGCCGGTGAAGCCCTGTTCCTGCCGGCGCTGCAGACCATTCTGCCGCCGCTGATCGCCAATGAACCGGGCCTGCTGGCCGGCACCAATGCGCTGCTCGATGCGACGAACCGGCTGGCGCGATTGCTTGGTCCCGGACTGATTGCATTGGCTGGCGCGATCATTGCCCCCATTCATTTCTTCACCGCCAATGCCCTGAGCTTCCTGCTTTCAGCGGCAGCGATCATGGCATTGCCTTTGTCTTCGACAGCGGTCGCGCCGCCCGTGAGCCAGCGGAAAAAACACCCGCTCGCCAGCCTGTCCTACGGTTATCGCGCCATGCACAGGCAACCGCTGCTCGGCTTCCTGCTCGACAGCAATGCCTTCATTGGCGGTGCATGGTATGTGGCCTTCTTCCTCGCTGTTCCCCTGATCATCTCCAGCCAGTTCGATGCGTCGCTGACAACCGGTTTCGGGCTCTACGGTCTGGTGATCGCGGCATTCGGGGTGAGCAATCTCATCGCCAATCTCGTTGTCGGCAACCGTCCCATGCCGGAACATCCGGCGCGGATGATCTATCTCGGCGTGTGTACAACCGGCACAGGCATCCTGCTGATGGCGCTGGCCGCCCTTGCACCCATCCCTGTGCACCGGCGTCTCGTCGGCTTTGTCATCGCTTCGGGAGTGTCGGGTTTCGGCGGCCCTTTCAAGGACGTCGCCTTTGCAACCCTGCGCCAGACCCTGCTGCCGTCAGCCGATATTGCACCTGCCACACGCATCTATATCGTGACCTCACACGCCGGCATGCTCTTCGGCATGCTGGTTGCCCCGATGATGAGCAGCCGCGTCAGCCCCGGCGATCTTCTCCTCATCTGCGGCGGCACCTATCTTGCGGTGGCCATCATCGGCTGGCTGCGGTTTGCACGATAATGCGATAGCGGGCAGAGCATGGACGCCCTGCCCGCCGCAGTTGTTTAAAAGCCGGTCAGGACAATCTTGCCGCGGGCTCGCCCGCTTTCAATAAGCGCATGGGCCTTTTTCAGATTGGCTGCTGAAATCGGGCCAAGATCGTCGGCAAGGGTGGTGCGCAGCGTGCCGGCATCCACCAGTTCCGCCACCCTGTTGAGCAGCTTGTGCTGCTCCTCGATATCGGCGGTATCGTAACGCGAGCGGGTGAACATCACCTCCCAGTGAATGGAGACACTCTTCCATTTGAACGGCATGATATCGTAGCTTTTCGGATCATCGATCAGGCCGAACCGGCCCTGCGGCGCAATCAGTGCCGCAATCTCCGTACGATGCGTATCGGAGTTTGTCGTCGCAAAGACAAAGGCGGGGGCACCGAGACCGAGCGCTTCCACCTGCGCGGCGAGCGGCTTTGAATGATCGATGACATGGTGTGCGCCCAGTTCCTCCACCCATTGGCGGGTTTCCGGGCGCGAGGCCGTGGCGATCACCGTCAGGTTGGTCAGTTTGCGCGCAAGCTGCACCGCAATCGAACCGACCCCACCGGCACCGCCGATAATCAGAATGGCGTTGGCTGCGCCAACCACCGGTATGTCGATGTGGAGCCGGTGAAACAGCATTTCCCATGCGGTAATCGACGTCAGCGGCAGGGCAGCCGCGGCGCTGAAATCGAGGGACTTCGGCTTCGTGCCAACGATGCGCTCATCGACCAGATGATATTCGGCATTGGTTCCAGGGCGATCCACCGCTCCCGCATAGAACACCTCGTCCCCAACCTTGAAGTGCCGGACATCCGGCCCCACCGCTGTAACGATGCTGGCGGCATCCCAGCCGAGAACTCTTGGCTGGCCCGCTTCCGGCTTTGCACCGGCGCGGATTTTCGTATCGACGGGATTGACCGATATGGCTTTCACTTCGACCAGAAGGTCGCGCCCCTGCGCTTCGGGCTTGGGCAGATCGATATCGACGAGTGAGGTTTCCGCAGTGACCGGCTGCGGTTCATAATAGGCGACAGCGCGCATAGGCATTCTCCAGATAAGTTGACGCTGTTCAAATGCGCGCTATGTTCGAACAGTGCAAGAATGCACATAAATTGCATATAGTGTCATAAAGGATACCGTGATGCCGCGCATCCGCCATACGAATTTTGATTGCGCACCGGGTTGTCCGGTGGAAGGAACGCTCAATCTCATCGGCGGCAAATGGAAGGGCATGATCCTTTTTCACCTGATGTCCGGTACGCTGCGCTTCAACGAAATCCGCCGTCACCTGAACAGCGTTACCCAGCGCATGCTGACCAACCAGCTGCGCGAGCTGGAGGCCGACGGCTTCATCACACGCAAGGTCTATGCACAGGTACCACCCAAGGTGGAATACTCCCTGACGGACCACGGCCGCAGCCTGGAGCCGATCATATCGGCCCTCAAGGTCTGGGGAGATACCCATCTGCGTTCCGAAGCGGCAAAGCCTGCAGCGGTGCGGTCGCGGGCCGCATAACCGCAGACGCGTCATCATTGGTTCACAATTGCATGGGATGATTTTGCATGGCTGAAGACGCGCCAGCGTGCATTGCTTTTCAGTCATTCGCCGAAAATTCGGCAAACCTCTCCCTTGACTCTTCCATGGCTGCCCACTATTTCCGAGCCCAGTTAGCACTCGTCACTTGTGAGTGCTAATAACGCGGACGATCACTCGTTCGCTTCACCGTTTTGACACCAACATCAAGGGTTCTAACCATGGCCAAGACCAAGTTCCGCCCGCTTCACGATCGCGTCGTCGTACGCCGTATCGAATCCGAAGCAAAGACTGCAGGCGGCATCATCATTCCGGATACTGCCAAGGAAAAGCCACAGGAAGGCGAAATCGTCTCCGTCGGTACCGGCGCTCGTGACGAAGCCGGCAAGCTCATCCCGCTCGATGTCAAGGCAGGCGATCATGTCCTGTTCGGCAAGTGGTCGGGCACGGAAGTCAAGATCGGCGGCGAAGATCTGCTGATCATGAAAGAATCCGACATTCTGGGCATCCTCGGCTAATCAGCCGGTTTTCCCTTTAATCAACGAATTTCGATCAAACCGGGTTCAATCCCAGGAGAGATAAAATGGCTGCCAAAGAAGTAAAATTCGGCCGCGACGCGCGTGAGCGCATGCTGCGCGGTGTCAATATCCTTGCGGACGCTGTCAAGGTAACGCTCGGCCCGAAAGGCCGCAACGTCGTTATCGACAAGTCCTTCGGCGCTCCGCGCATCACCAAGGACGGCGTAACCGTTGCCAAGGAAATCGAACTTGAAGACAAGTTCGAAAACATGGGCGCACAGATGGTCCGTGAAGTCGCTTCGAAGACGAACGACATTGCCGGTGACGGCACCACGACTGCGACTGTTCTGGCCCAGGCAATCGTTCAGGAAGGCGGCAAGGCTGTTGCTGCCGGCATGAACCCGATGGACCTGAAGCGCGGCATTGATCTTGCTGTTGCAGAAGTCGTCAAGCAGCTCGGCAAGAGCGCCAAGAAGATCAAGACTTCGGAAGAAGTTGCGCAGGTTGGCACGATCTCTGCCAATGGCGAGACCGAAATCGGTGAAATGATTGCCAAGGCAATGCAGAAGGTCGGCAACGAGGGTGTTATCACCGTCGAAGAAGCCAAGACCGCTGACACCGAACTCGAAGTCGTCGAAGGCATGCAGTTCGACCGCGGCTACCTCAGCCCATACTTCGTCACCAACCCTGAAAAGATGGTTGCTGACCTCGAAGACGCCTACATCCTTCTGCACGAGAAGAAGCTGTCGAACCTCCAGGCTCTCCTGCCGGTTCTCGAAGCTGTCGTCCAGACTTCCAAGCCGCTCGTCATCATCTCCGAAGACGTCGAAGGCGAAGCTCTTGCAACGCTCGTCGTCAACAAGCTGCGCGGCGGCCTGAAGATTGCTGCCGTCAAGGCTCCTGGCTTCGGCGATCGCCGCAAGGCCATGCTGGAAGACATCGCGATCCTCACCGGTGGTCAGGTTATTTCCGAAGATCTCGGCATCAAGCTCGAAAGCGTTACGCTCGACATGCTCGGCCGCGCCAAGAAGGTGTCGATCACCAAGGAAAACACCACGATCGTTGACGGTCATGGCAAGAAGGGCGAAATCAACGCCCGCGTCGGCCAGATCAAGCAGCAGATCGACGAAACCACTTCCGACTACGACCGTGAGAAGCTGCAGGAACGTCTTGCCAAGCTCGCTGGCGGTGTTGCCGTTATCCGCGTTGGCGGTGCAACGGAAGTTGAAGTGAAGGAAAAGAAGGACCGCGTCGACGACGCTCTCAACGCAACACGTGCTGCTGTTGAAGAAGGCATCGTTCCCGGCGGTGGCGTTGCCCTGCTCCGCGCTTCGGCAAACCTGACACTCAAGGGTGCAAACTCCGATCAGGACGCTGGCATCAACATCGTTCGTCGTGCGCTGCAGGCTCCGGCTCGCCAGATCGCAACGAACGCAGGTGACGAAGCTTCCATCGTTGTCGGCAAGATCCTTGAGAGCAAGAAGGAAACCTACGGCTACAATGCGGCCAATGGTGAATATGGCGATCTGATCGTCATGGGCATCGTTGACCCGGTCAAGGTTGTTCGTACGGCTCTGCAGGACGCAGCATCGGTTGCCGGTCTTCTTGTTACGACAGAAGCCATGATCGCCGAAGCTCCGAAGAAGGACAATGGCGGCGCGCCCCAGATGCCAGGCGGCGGAATGGGCGGCATGGGCGGTATGGACTTCTAATCAGTCCACGCCAATCACATACGGAAAAGGCGGGCCTTGGCCCGCCTTTTTTGTTGTCTGTATTTTAAGCAGCGTTCTATCGAAGAGGATTATCGCTCGGTTACGGCCTGTTAAGCCGATAGGAGCTTTACCGACACGCCACTTGCTCCAATGAGAGTGGCAGCAGTTTTATCGAAAGTGACAAATACTTCACCGCCCAATCGCTGCCCTTCGAAGGCGATCACGCCATCGGCAAAGTCACCACCCGCGTCGAGCACCGCAAGACCGGCCTCGACGGCAGCTTTGGCGGAGGCCACATTTTCGCTTTCGGTCAATGCACGCACGGCTCGCGCAATATCGCTTCGATCAAACTTATAGCCTCTGGCGAGCACCCAGCAGAATTCACACAGGGATGTCGTGCTGACAGCCACCAATTCAACGTCTCTAAGCAGGTTGGCTGCGGTGGCGGACTGGGCCGGATCGTCTTGAACAACGGCCCTGAGGAGAACGTTGGTATCAAGCGTGGCCTTCATTTTTTGAGACCAGTCCATCCGTCGGCAATGATCTCATTGATCTCTTCGACGCTGAGCGGTTTTTGATCCGGGCGGCTTAGAAGTCCGATAAAATTCTCGATAGAACCATGCCGCTTGGCGGCATGAACCTCAACCTTTCCATTGGGCAGAAGCTCCGCCACAATTTTGTCGCCGGGCTGCACACCCAGATGCTGAAGGACATCTTTTCGAAGAGTAACCTGGCCCTTTGCCGTCACTGTCAGTACGCTCATCACATCGCCACCTGTTTAACGCACAACAAAGTAAGGCATTTTTACCTTACTTTCAAGAGTGGTGGTGAACGCGTTACTCCGCCGCTTCCGCGAATGAGGCGGCGATGTCAGCCACGCCGGTGGCGTTGTCGAACCGTGCCCGCGCATTGGCGATACGTTGCTCGTTTTGAATGGCAAAATCTGCCAGCCCGCGAACCGGCACCAGCAGTTCACGGCCAAGATCGGTAAGCTCGTAATCCACGCGCGGCGGAATGGTCGGATAGACGGTCCGGGTGACGAAGCCGTCACGCTCAAGCCCGCGCAACGTGCTGGTCAGCATCTTCTGCGAAATTCCGTTGATGGTTCGTTTCAGCTCGTTAAAGCGCATTGAACCATTGCCCAGATAGTTGATAACCAGCACGGTCCATTTGTCACCGACACGGGCCAGAATGTGATTCACCGCCGTACAGGCAGAGGTTACTTGGAAGTGCTTCGGTTTCAAAAAAGTGCCTCCTTGCGGGTATTTTCAACAGTCACTTATATAGCGCCAGTAACCAATAGTTACCACAGCAAAAAACCTGAGGAATTCTGAATATGACGAAACTGAAGATCGGCATCATCGTTGGCAGCACGCGCATTGGCCGCTTTGCCGAGTTCCCGGCGAAATGGATCGCCGACGTTGCGGGCAAACGCGACGATGTCGCGGTCGAAATCCTCGATCTCATCGACTATCCGATGGCGTTTTTCGGTGAAGAGCGTGCGACCACGGAACAGAGCGAGACGGCGGAACGCTGGAAGAAGAAGCTGCGTGAATTCGATGCCTATGTCGTTACGGTCGCCGAATACAACCACGCGCCAACGGGCGTGCTGAAGAACGCGATCGATCTTGGCGACTTCATCCACAAGCCGGTCGGTTTCGTCGGTTATGGCGGTGTCGGCGGCGCACGGGCCATCGAGCACCTGCGCGGGATTTTCGTCGAGATGAGTGCAGCCTCGGTCAAGACAGGCATCCACATCTCGTTCCCGGAATATCTGAGCGTGGTCAAGGGTGAAAAGACGCTTGACGATTATGCCCATCTGAATGAGGCAGCCACCAACCAGCTCGATCAGCTCGTCTGGTGGGGCAAGGCCCTGAAGGCAGCGCGCTCCGCATAAGTTCCAAAGGGCGGCCGTTTCGACGGTCGCCCTTTTTGCTTGTTCAGCCATCACGAATAGGGAGACCCGCCATGACCAAGAAACTTACCCTGATCAGCCATCTCCTTTGCCCCTACGTGCAGCGCGCGGCGATTGCACTTGCGGAAAAAGGCGTGCCCTTCGAAAAGATCTACATTGATCTCAATGCCAAGCCGGACTGGTTCCTCAAAATATCGCCGCTGGGCAAGGTCCCGCTGCTGAAGGTGGAACAGGACGATGGCTCCGAGGCTGTCCTGTTCGAAAGCACGGTCATTGCCGAATATATCGAAGAGACTGAAGGTGAACCGCGCCTGCATCCGGACAATGCCCTCGAGCGCGCCCGCCATCGTGGCTGGATGGAATTCGGCTCGACCATCCTTTCGGATATCTGGTCACTGGAAACCACAGGGGATGCCGCGCTGTTCAACGACAAGCTTGCGACACTGAAAGCCAAGTTTGCCCGCCTCGAAGAAGTTCTCGGCGACGGGCCGTTCTTTGCCGGCAAGACATTCAGTCTTGTCGATGCGGTGTTCGCCCCTGTCTTCCGCTATTTCGACACCTTCGACACACTCACGGAACATGGCGTGTTTGCCGCTTACCCGAAGGTCCGGGCGTGGCGCCAGGCCCTGTCGGAACGTCCGAGCGTCAAGGCGGCGGTCACGCCGGAATATCCGCAGCTGCTGCGCCAGTTCATGGAGCGCTACGACGCGCACATGCTGAAGCTGGCCGCCTGAACGGGCTGCCTATTTGTCGGACCAGACCGCGAGTTCATAGCCATCCGGGTCGGCGAAGTGAAAGCGCCGCCCGCCGGGGAAATCAAAAACAGGCTTGACGATTTTCCCACCAGCGCTTTCGACACGTTTCTGGGCACCGGCAAGGTCATCGGCGAACAGAATGACCAGCGGGCCGCCGGTTCGCACGTCACCGCCGGCAGCAAAGCCGCCCGTGAGATTGCCATCGGAAAATTCACAATACTCCGGACCGTAATCCTTGAAGGTCCAGCCGAACGCCTCGCCATAGAATGCGCGCATGCGGCCGATGTCGCTGACGTTGAATTCGATATAGTCGATCCGTTTGTCCCTGCCCGATTGAGCCATCATTCGCCCTTCATATCTGCTGCGTTTCCAAAACGGCTTTCAATGCCGTCAAATCTCTCAAAACCCATGCGGCGTCTTCCGCAAACTTGCCCTCGCTCATGTCAGGCATGCGGAACAGCGTGAAACTGACCTCGCAGCCATCATTGTTCGGGATCACGCGCAACGGCACATAGACCTCCTCGCCGGTTTCCGTCATAACCCAATGATCCAGGACCCCATAGGCATTCAACGGGGCGAAGCGGATGCGCAGTTTCCCGACCGGCCCGTCCGCAAGCCACTCATCACCAAGCTTTTGCAAACCGGATGCCAGCCCGGATGCCCATTTCGGCACATTCTCCGGATTGGACGCGAAGTCGTAGACCGCATGCCAATCCCGTTCGATGGAAACCTGTAGAGTTCGCGAGTCACGCGTCACCACGGCCTGTCCTCCCCATTTGCATGTTACCTATCGCTTATCGCACCGGCCTGTCTTGAACAAAACGGCCAATCAGGCCGCCATCTGCTGCACGACATCGCCGGGCGATATGCCCGCCAGCGCTTTTACCTCCCGGCTCAAATGCGCCTGATCGGCATAATCCGCCTCAAATGCCAGCATGCCAAGGCTGCTTTCCGGCGTACACTGTGCCAAACGGAGGAAATGCTGGAAGCGCAGGATGCGTTCGAGTGTTTTCGGACCATAGCCGAAATGCGTCCGGCAGTGCCGCCGCAACGTGCGTTCGCTCATATCGAGAAGCCTGGCGAGCCGGGATACGTGCGACCCCTCACCCACCCGGCCGAGCGCCGAAAAGGTACGGGACATGGCCTCATCGGGCCGGTCCATCGAACCCGCCATTGCGGCAATAGCCGTTTCCAGCCGTTGCATTGCCTCTGTCTCCGATTGTGCCGGGCTCAGCGTGTTCACAAGCGCCTCGGCTTTTGCACCCCACAATTCGCCGAGATCAACCCGCAATCCCACAAGTTCGGACATGGGCAGGCCGAGCCATTTTGCGGCAGCGCCCGGCGCGAAACGCATGCCGACAACGCTCTTTATGCCGGGATCAACCACATGGGGTGCGATATCGGGACCGGCCACGCTCAAACGGCCTTGCGACCACAGAATATCGACGCAACCATCGGGGACAACGGTCACCGGCTTTCCCGCCGCATGCGGGCTTATATGGCTCCAGACGCAGAGAAAATGCGGCTTCAGCGCCGCCTGGGGCACCGACTCACGATACTGTCCCGAGCAATTGGCAAGAACAGGCATCTCCTGGGGTGAATTCATGGGTAACCTTGCCGAAATTTTCATTTGCGCAGAACGCCGTATAATCGATTTTATCCCATTGCCGAACGATTTCCAGAACAACATTCTCCTGGCAAACCTTGCCTCGCGCGGAGGTTAGCAGTAGTTCTTCCGGCAACTTCCAACAGGATAGAAAGCACGATGAGCAATACCCGCACCGAAACAGATACGTTTGGTCCCATCGAAGTCGCCGCGGACAAATACTGGGGCGCGCAAACCGAGCGCTCGCTGCATAATTTCAAGATTGGCGGCGAAAGAATGCCGATCCCGCTCGTCCGCGCCCTTGGCATCGTCAAGCGTGCTGCCGCCGAGACCAACATGGCGCTCGGCAAGCTCGACGACGTGACCGGCCGTGCCATCACCGTTGCGGCGGAAGAAGTCATCGAAGGCAAGCTGGACGATCATTTTCCGCTCGTCGTCTGGCAGACCGGTTCCGGTACCCAGTCGAACATGAACGCCAATGAAGTCATTTCCAACCGCGCCATCGAGATGCTCGGCGGGGAAAAGGGCTCGAAGAAGCCGGTTCATCCCAACGATCACGTCAACATGAGCCAGTCGTCGAACGATACGTTCCCGACCGCCATCCATATCGCCACTGCCGTCGAGGCGACCAAGCGGCTCTATCCTGCCCTTGACCATCTGACGGCTGCCCTGGCGAAGAAGGAAAAGGCCTTTGCCGACATCATCAAGATCGGCCGTACGCATACGCAGGATGCGACACCAGTCACGCTCGGCCAGGAATTCTCCGGCTATCGCGCCGCTTTGGAATATGCCCGCAAGCGCATCGAACAGAGCCTTGCCGATGTGTTCCTGCTGGCACAGGGCGGCACAGCCGTCGGCACCGGCCTCAATGCCCCTGTTGGCTTCGATACCGGCTTTGCCGAAGCCGTGTCGGATATCACCGGTCTCAGCTTCAGGACAGCACCGAACAAGTTCGAAGCGCTTGCCAGCCATGGCGCGCTCGCCAACTTCCACGGCAGCCTGAACGCGCTTGCCACCGATCTCTTCAAGATCGCCAACGACATCCGCTTTTTGGGTTCAGGCCCCCGCTCCGGCCTCGGTGAATTGAAGCTGCCGGAAAACGAACCGGGCTCGTCGATCATGCCAGGCAAGGTCAACCCGACGCAGGCGGAAGCGCTGACGATGGTCGCGGCACAGGTATTCGGCAACCAGACGACAGTTACCGTCGCCGCCAGCCAGGGCCATTTCGAGCTCAACGTGTTCAAGCCGGTCATTGCGCTCAACGTCCTGCAGTCGATCCGCCTGCTTGCGGATTCGATGGTGTCCTTCGCCGACAATTGTGTCGAGGGCATCGAAGCGGACGAAGTGCGCATCAAGGACCTGCTCGAGCGTTCCCTGATGCTGGTCACGGCGCTTGCGCCCGCCATCGGCTACGACAATGCAGCCAAAATCGCCAAGACCGCCCACAAGAACGGCACGACCTTGCGCGAGGAAGCACTGGCCAGCGGCCACGTTTCGGCCGAGGATTATGACCGTCTCGTTCGTCCAGAACGCATGATCGCACCGGAATGAGAAGAGAAAATCATTTCATTGTGAACAATGCGTCGAGAAAATAGTGGCTTTGTTTGACAATCGAATTTAGGTATTCGGTTGTCACGACAAACTCTGGAGAACGATCCCATGTCAGACAACGCACTTGCCAACTCAACAACGTCCAGCAATGCCATCGCCACACTGATCAGCCGCATTCTGCTGACCCTTTTGTTCATCCCGGCGGGATATGGCAAGCTGACCAACCTGGCCGGTACGGCTGAATATTTTGCAGCCAAGAGCCTGCCGCTGCCAACCGTAACAGCTGCTGTCGTCGGTCTCGTCGAACTCGTGGGCGGCCTTGCCGTTCTCTTCGGCTTCCAGACACGCTACGCAGCCATTCTTCTCGGCCTCTTTACGCTCGGCGCCGCCTATGTCGGTCACTGGGCACCCTTCGAAAGCATCCAGTTCTTCAAGAACCTGGCTATCGCCGGCGGCTTCTTCGTTCTGGCCCAGCATGGTGCAGGCACACTTTCGGTCGATGCCAAGCTTCGCTGAAATCGGTCCATCTTCCATGGAAAAGGCCGCTTGACGCGGCCTTTTTATTGTCCCGGTTGCCCGTCAGTTTGACGCTTTCGCCTCGCTGACCAGAACAGGTTTGTCCCGGTAGTCCTGCGGGAAGAGTTTGCTGAGGCCCTCGATCTTCGGCAGATCATAATAGGCGATATAGGGCTGCGAGGGATGCAGCGTCGCGTAGTCCTGATGATAGCCCTCCGCGGGATAGAACTTGTCCAGAGCGGAAATCTTGGTGACGATCGGTCCCGAATAGGCCTTTGCCTTATCCAATTGGGCGATATAGGCGCTGGCAATCTTCGCCTGATCCTCATTCGTGGTGAAAATCGCCGAGCGGTACTGCGTTCCCGAATCCGGGCCCTGCCGGTTCAACTCTGTCGGATTGTGCACCACGGAGAAATAGACCTGCAGGATCTTGCCGAGGCTGACCACCTTGGGATCGAACGTCACCTCGACGGATTCCGCATGGCCGGTGTTGCCGGAACTGACAATCTCGTAGCTCGCGGTTTCCTTCTTGCCGCCGGAATAGCCGGACACCGCATTGGTGACACCCTTCAGATGCTGGTAGACACCCTGCACGCCCCAGAAGCAGCCGCCGGCGAGAACGATCGTTTCCGTCTTCGCGGTTGCCGCCTGGTCCATGGCGGGTGGCGGAACCATGGTGATGCTTTCGGCAAAGGCAGTGACCGGCGTGAAGATGAGGCAGGAAGCGAGCAGAATTTGACGCAATTTCATATCGATAATCCTTTCCCGGATATCAGGCGGCGGCTGGTTTGAAGGTAAGGGCGACGCCGTTCATGCAATAGCGCAGACCGGTCGGCTGCGGCCCGTCGTCAAAGACATGGCCCAGATGGCCGCCGCAGCGGTGGCAGTTGACGGCGGTGCGTGTCATGCCGAAGGAACTGTCCGACACTTCCGTCACAGCACCCTTGATCGGCGCCCAGAAACTCGGCCAGCCGGTGCCGCTGTCAAATTTGGTGTCGGAATCGAAGAGCGGCAGATCACACCCGGCGCAGGCAAATGTACCCTTGCGCTTTTCGTGGTTGAGCGGGCTGGTGAACGGGCGCTCCGTGCCTTCCTTGCGCAGCACATCATATTGATCTGCGGTGAGCAGCTTCTTCCATTCTGCATCCGTATGCTCGACTTCAAAAGTACCGGCTGCATAGGCTTTGGGCTGGGAGGAAAAGCGCGCGGCAATCAGCGCTCCAAGCCCCAGAACAGCTCCGCCAAAAAGCGATCGGCGTGTCATCATGACAAAGTCTCCCTGAACAGGATGACCGAAACATATCAGTCATCTCGTTGGGAAATACGTATGAGCGGCCGTAAAAGTTACAAAGCCACGTGATATCACGGATAGTTGATGCTTAGCCGCGCGCTATCGCCGCCCGTATGCGTTGCGCCAGAGCCGCAACCGCCGCGGGATCGGCACTGCGGCGCGAGGAAACGAGGCACGCCTCGGATTTGAGGATGATGCCGTCTTCCAGAACCTTGAGGTGATTGGCCTGCAGGGTCGAGCCCGTCGAGGTGATATCGACGATGATATCGGCGGAGCCGGATGCCGGAGCGCCCTCGGTGGCGCCAAGGCTTTCAACGATGCGGTAGACCTGGATACCATGCATCTGCGAGAAAAACTGCTGGGTCAGGCGCCAGTATTTGGTGGCGATCCGCAAACGCCTGCCGTGACGCTGGCGATACTCGGCCGCCACATCGTCGAGGTCAGCCATCGTCGACACGTCGTACCAGACCTCGGGCACGGCCACGACCACATCCGCATGGCCGAAGCCAAGCCGCGCTTCGATCTGCACGCGCTCGTCGGCTGCCGACAGGCTCTCACGGATGAGGTCCTCGCCGGTTACCCCGAGATCAACGCTGCCATAGCCAAGCTCACGGGCGATTTCCGAGGCCGACAGAAACAGGATGTCGATCCTGCTGTCACCCTTGACCTGTGCGCGATAGTTGCGCTGATCCTTGGGCAGGATGACTTTCAGCCCGGCTTTTTCAAGGACCTCAAGGGCCTGTTCCTTGAGGCGGCCCTTGGAGGGAAGCGCAAGGGTAATGGTCATCGCGCATCTCCGGCAATTTTCTCCAGCCGGTCGAGCCAGATCGAAAAACCGACGCCGGGAATGGAATCGACAGCGCCAAGCATGGTCAAAAGCCGGTCATAGCGCCCGCCGCCGACAATGGCGCCAAGATCAGGACTGGCGAGCGCGCGGGTCTCGTAGACAAGCCCGGTATAATAATCGAGCGGACGGCCAAAAGCGGCATCGTAGACGATGTTTTCCTGCTCGATCCCGGCTTCGCACACGGCGACAACCCGAGCTTCGAACTGGTCGAGCGCCGGTCCGAGATCGAACTCATTGGCCCGCGAGAAAGTGTGCAGGTGAGACGAAGCAGCCTGCAGCGGCACCCGGATGGCGAGAAATGTTTCGAGCGCGGCAAAAGCCTGCGCCGGCAGCTTGACCGAGGCCAGATTGGCTTTTTCGATCAGACGGCGCGCAATTTCATGCGGACTGCGCCCGGCGCCCGGCGAAATACCCGCCACCTGCATGTCCTGTTCCAGCGCGGCGGCAAGTCCGGTCTCGTCACCGTCGGCGACCAGCGCGGTGAGGTGTTCGGGCAGAGAACCGTTCTTCTGGCTGGACGAGAGATCGGCGAGCAGGCTCTTCAGCTGACCCGGATTGCCAAAGGCGCGCGCCAGCTTTTTCTGCCAGCCGCGCGGCAGGCCGAGTGCCGCGAGAACCGCTTCGAAAATCGCCTGATCGCCGAGCAGCGTTTCGAGTTCGGCCTTCGGTGCGACAAGACGGATGGAGGCAATGGCATCGGCCAGCGAACGGGCATCCGCACGAGCGCGGTTGGCATCGCCCAGATCTTCGATCCCGGCCTGAAAGAATTCGTTGCCGCCCTCGCGCCGCTGGCGGAACACTTCCCCCAGATAGGCATAACGCTTGGGCGTCGCGGCATTGAGCTCGATATGGTTGCGGCAGACCGGAATGGTGAATTCCGGGCGCAGGCACAGGCTCTGGCCGTTCTCGTTCTCAGTGAGGAAAATCCGGCGGCGCAAGTCCTCGCCTGCCATGTCCAGAAACTGGTCAGCCGGTTGAATGACCGGAATATCCACAAGCTCCGCATCCCGCGCGGAAATCAGCGCGGCAAGGTCACGGGCAAAGACAGGAGCGCGGGAACCGGTCATAGCGGATCAGCCAGCCTTCAAGGCGTTGGCGCGATCCTCAGCCTGGGCTTCGAGAATCTTGCGCACTTCCGCGACGAGATCGCTTTCCTTGGCAGTGATCTGCGCCTGACGGCCTTCACGCCACACGGTATTGTCCTCGATCTCGGCCGAAAGACGCGCACCTTCGATCAGGTCCTTGATCTGCACTTCGCCATTGTCACGTTCCTGCGAACCCTGAATGATCACACAGGGTGCGCCACGCCGATCCGCATATTTCATCTGCGGCTTCATGCCGGAACCGCCGAGATACATTTCGGCGCGAATGCCCGCCTGCCGCAGGTCCGAAACCATCTTCTGGTAGCGGCCGAGGCTTGCCGTGTCGCGGTCCATGACCAGCACGACCACCGGCCCGACATTATCCGACGTGTCAAGCTTGCCAAGGTTCTTCAGCGCCGTCATCAGACGCGATACACCGATGGAAAAGCCCGTTGCCGGGGTGGGTTCGCCGCGGAAGCGCGACACCAGACCGTCATAACGGCCGCCGCCGCCAACGGAACCGAAAACAACCTTTTCGCCCTTCTCATTGGTCACGTCGAAGGTTAGTTCGGCTTCAAAGACCGGGCCGGTGTAATATTCAAGGCCGCGCACCACGGATGGATCGATGCGGATGCGCGCGCCATAACCGGCAGCCGAGGACAGAGCCTCGATGGTAGCCAGTTCGGCAACGCCTTCGACACCCTTGTCGTTTCCGGCGACAACGGCTTCCAGATTGGCAATGGTCTCACTGCCATTGGCACCACCGGCTGAGGTAAATGCCAGCACCTTGGCGATCGCCGCCTCGTCGAGGCCCGCGCCCTTGGTGAAGTCGCCGCTTTCGTCGAGACGGCCTTTACCGAGCAAGAGACGCACGCCGTCGACACCGAACTTGTCGAGCTTGTCGATGGCGCGCAGCACGACCAGACGCTGGCCCATCTTGTCATCGCCGCCCAGCCCGATGGACTCCAGCACACCGTCCAGCACCTTGCGGTTGTTGACGCGGATGACATAATCACCGCGCTTGATGCCGACAGCTTCCATCACGTCAGCCATCATCATGCACATTTCCGCATCCGCCGAGACGGAGGGCGCGCCGACCGTATCGGCATCGAACTGCATGAACTGGCGGAAACGGCCGGGACCCGGCTTCTCATTGCGGAACACCCAGCCCGCACGGTAGCTGCGATAAGGCTTTGGCAGGCTCTCGAAATTTTCGGCCACAAAACGCGCCAAGGGCGCCGTCAGATCGTAGCGCAGCGACAGCCACTGCTCGTCATCGTCCTGGAAGGAAAACACGCCCTCGTTCGGCCGGTCCTGGTCGGGCAGGAACTTGCCGAGCGCATCGGTATATTCGACGAGCGGTGTTTCCACGGGCTCGAAACCGTAGAGGTCGTAGACCTTGCGGATGTCGGCCATCATCGTTTCGGCAGCACGCAGATCATCGGGAACCCGATCCACAAAACCGCGCGGCAGCCGCGCCTTCAACCTGTCTGCCTTCGTTGTCATGATTTTGATCCGATGCCTTGAAGTATCAACTTTGAATTGGAGTTTGCTCTAACCGATCAGGGCATGGAGGGCAAGGAATTACCGGCTCGCAATTGCCGCAGCAAAGCAAGCCCGCATGCCGTTTTCAGTTTACTACAGGTGGATCAGACAGGCCGTTTGAAATTGGCGCGGATTTTTTCGATCTCCGCCCGGCACTTGCAGCCTTCCACATGGTCGTTCACCAGCCCCATGGCCTGCATATGCGCATACATGGTGGTGGGTCCGACAAAGCTGAAACCGCGTTTCTTCAAATCCTTGGAGAGGCGCACCGACGCCGGTGTCGTGGGATTGGCCATCAGCGTGCCATAGTCGACAATTCTGGGCCGCTCCTCAACAGGCGGTTCAAAGCTCCAGAAATAGGCGGCAAGCGAACCTTTCTCCTCAAGGAGTTCAAGGACGCGTCTGGCGTTGTTGATGGTCGAGGTGATCTTGCCGCGATGGCGGATGATCCCGGCATTGGCCAGCAGCCGCTCGATATCCTTCTCGCCATAGCGGGCGATGCGCTCGAAATCGAAGCCGTCGAACGCCTCGCGGAAGTTTTCGCGCTTGCGCAGGATGGTCAGCCACGACAATCCCGATTGAAAGCCTTCCAGGCATATCTTTTCAAACAGGCGGCGGTCGTCCGTGACAGGACGTCCCCACTCGTGATCGTGATAGTGGATATATTCCGGCAGCGCTCCGGGCCAGGAACATCTGGTCTCGCCGTCCTCGCCCGTCATCAAACCCGTCTTTACCGGCGCTTCGTCTGTCATCTGCCTATCCTTCCGGAACGTGTTCACCTGGCATTAACCAGTGACCGAAACCATCCGGTAACCACAACAAATAGTTTCCGGAAAGAATCGCTTTTTATTGATCCTCGTTCACTTTTTTCTACCGCCACGCGCGCAAACTCAATCCGAAACCTGACAAATCCTGTCAGGAGCGTTGATTGCCAAGAGAATTGCCCGATGAAGACCGCATTGCTGCTTGTCACCTCCTGCCTGACCGCCTTTACAGTCCACGCCAATGCCAGCGAGCGCTACGCGACCCGGCCGCCGGTGGTGATGAGCCCCGACCTTTCCGCGCCGTGGGTGATGCAGTTGCGGGAACGCCCCGTTGGCACCTCGGTCAATATACGCGACCGCGTTGTCCTGAGCGACCCGCCGGCACGCGGCACAAGCATGCATCGCCGCGAAGCACGCCGTCCCGCCCGGACCGAAGAGGCGGCCAACCCGGCCGTACGCGAAGTGTCATTCCGCCGCCCGGCAGAACCTGCCGCCGAAGCGCAGCCCAAAAAGCGCGCCATGGACCCGAAATTCCTGCCGCAGACCGTTGCCTATAGTGGCCCGCAGGCGCCCGGTACCATCGTTATCGATACCTCCCAGCGGTTCCTCTTTCTTGTCGAAGCCGATGGCCAGGCCCGCCGCTATGGTGTTGGCGTCGGCAAGGAAGGCTTTGGCTGGAACGGCACCAACAACATCACCCGCAAGGCGGAATGGCCGGACTGGCGCCCGCCTGCTTCGATGATCGAGCGCGAGAGAGAAAAGGGCAAGGTTCTCCCGGTTCACATGGAAGGCGGCCCGGCCAACCCGCTCGGCGCCCGCGCGCTTTATCTGGGCAATACGCTGTATCGCATTCACGGCACCAACGCGCCCTGGACGATCGGCCACGCCGTCTCCAGCGGCTGTATCCGCATGCGCAATGAGGATGTCACGGATCTCTACGAACGCGTCAAGGTCGGCACGAAAGTCGTTGTGATGTGAGAGTTAGTGGGGACGGCACCGGGGGCGGTGCCGAAACTGGGCGGTGGTTCCGATGGAGCCACCGCCTTTCTTTTGCCTACTCGGCAGCGCGCAAGACAGGCGCAGGCACACCTTCCGGCCGCGGTCCGCCATAGACCCAGTCCAGCAATTCGACCGTATGGACGATGGGCAGCTTCGCCGCGCTGGCAATCTGGGTGATGCAGCCGATATTGCCTGTCGCAATGACGCTGGCGCCCGTCGCCTCGATATTTTTCACCTTGCGGTCGCGCAGCGTGCGGGCAATCTCCGCCTGCATGATGTTGTAGGTCCCGGCGGACCCGCAGCAAAGATGCCCCTCGGCGGGCTCGCGGACGGTAAAACCGGCGGCTTTCAGCAGATCCTTCGGCTGCCGTGTCAGCTTCTGGCCATGCTGCATCGAACAGGCGGAGTGATAGGCGACGACGAGATCTGCCGGTTGCGACGGCGCAGGCAGATCGAGGGTCGTCAGATATTCGGTGATATCCCTGGCAAGCCCGGAGATGACAGCCGCCTTGTCACGGTAGTCCGGATCGAGCCGCAGCATATGGCCGTAATCCTTGATCGTCGTGCCGCAGCCCGACGCCGTGACGATGATGGCGTCGAGCCCACCCGCGTTCAACTCACGTGTCCAGACATCGACGTTGCGGCGGGCATCATCCAGCGCAGCCTCGTCGCGGCCCATATGGTGGACGAGGGAGCCGCAGCAGCCCTCGCCCTTCGGCACGACGACTTCAACGCCGAGACGGGTCAAAAGGCGGATCGTCGCCTCGTTGATGCCGGGTTTCAGCACCGGCTGGGCGCAGCCGGTCAGGATGGCGACACGGCCCCGCTTTTCCAGCGCCGGCGTGTACAGGCCCGGCTCGGCAAAGCGTGATTTTGCCGGAACGGATTTCGGCGCGAGGTCAAGCATGGCTGCAACCGGTTTCAGCGCCGGGATGGACCGGAACAGCGGCGCCAATGGACGGCCGAATTTTGCCGCCGTCAATGACAGCCGGAAGCGCTGGGGATGCGGCAGAACAAAAGCCAGCAGCGCCCGGATGAAACGGTTCATCGCCGGGCGTTTATAGGTTTTTTCGATGTGGGCACGGGCATGATCGACCAGATGCATGTAGTTCACACCCGACGGACAGGTGGTCATGCAGGCAAGGCAGGACAGGCAGCGGTCGACATGCTTGACAATCTGCTCATCGGCAGGACGGCCATTTTCCAGCATGTCCTTGATGAGATAGATGCGCCCGCGCGGGCTGTCGAGTTCGTTGCCCAGCGTGACATAGGTCGGGCATGTGGCGGTGCAGAACCCGCAATGGACGCATTTGCGCAGGATCTTTTCGGATTCGGCAACACCGGGGTCAAGCAACTGCTGCGGGGTGAAGTTGGTCTGCATGCTACACTCCTGCAACCATGCGGCCGGGATTGAGGATACCGTCCGGGTCAAACTGCTGTTTCAGCCGCTTCGACAGGGCCGCCAGTGCTGCGGGCTGCGGTTCGAAGACGGGGGTGGCCGCGCGGACCGCATCGGGCGCGCGCACCAGCGTGGCATGGCCGCCGCCATATTTGCGGATGAGGGCCCGGACTGCCTCCGCTTCGGGTTCACCGTCGAGCCGCATCCAGATGAGTCCGCCCTGCCAGTCATAATAGGCATCGGCCGCAGCGCCCATGCGCATGGATGCCACCAGCTTGTGGGCTTCCATCGGTGCCATGGACACGCGCCAGACCGGCCGCTCGGTTCCATCGGCGAACGGAATGACGTCGCGCACTTCCTGCCAGAGCTTGCGCGATACCTCCCCGGAAATTTCCTCGATGGCACCGGCGGACGACAGCAGGCCCCGCAGCATCGCCACGCGGTCGGCAACGGAAGGGGCAAAGCCCTCCAGCCGGAGCAGTGTCGAAGACTCGCCTTTCAGAACGCCCTCGATAACCCGTCCGCAAATGTTCACCGGCAAATGCGCGGCAGACGCCACCTCGCCGCTCGACCCCATGGCGATGGCCATGGCTCGTGCGGCCTCATCGTCCATCAGGCCGCGAACAACCAGTGTTGTCTCCGTCTCCGGCGCAGGCAAAACCTTGAAGGTGATTTCCGTGGCGATGCCAAGGGTGCCCCAGGAATTGGCCATGCCCTTGGACAGATCATAGCCAGTCACGTTCTTGACCACCCGGCCGCCTGATTTGAACAGTTCGCCGCGCCCCGAGACGACGCGTACGCCCAGCACGTGATCGCGGGCGGACCCGGCCTTCAACCGGCGCGGACCGCACAGATTGGCGGCAAGGACACCGCCAAGACTGCCCTGCCCCGCCGCCTGTCCCAGCAATGGTCCGTAATCCATGGGTTCGAACTGAAAGGCCTGGCCCTTGGAGGCAAGCAGGGCCTCCAGCTCAGCGATGGGTGTTCCGGCCCTGGCGCTCAATACCAGCTCATCCGGTTCATAGAGCGTCACGCCGGAATGGTTCGACAGGGCAATCGTGTGCTCGGTCTGCAGCGGACGGCCAAGTCCGCGCTTCGACCCATGGCCGCAGACTTCTACCGGCGCGCCCTCGGACAATGCCCATTGCACCGCCTCGACAATTTCGGTCTCGGTTGAAGGGGTCAATATGGTCATGTCAGCGCGCCATGGTCTCAAACGTGTATATCTTCAACAGCATCGATCAGAATCTCGGAATATCGGGAAAGGGCAGCTGGCCGCGATGCACATGCATCCGCCCCAATTCGGCGCAGCGATGCAGCTGCGGAAAGACTTTTCCCGGATTGAGCAGATGTTTGTCATCGAAGGCGCATTTCACGCGGATCTGCTGGTTGAGATCGATCTCGTTGAACATTTCCGGCATCAGCTCACGTTTCTCGACACCCACGCCATGTTCACCGGTGAGAACGCCGCCCACCTTGACGCACAGCCGCAGGATATCGGCGCCAAAATCTTCGGCCTTGCGCAGTTCATCGGGAATATTGGCATCGTAAAGAATGAGCGGATGCAGATTGCCGTCCCCCGCATGGAAGACATTGGCGACGCGCAGCCCGTATTTTTCCGAAAGCGCGCGCATGCCCGCCAGAACCTGCGGCAATTCCTTGCGCGGAATCGTGCCGTCCATGCAGAGGTAATCCGGTGAAATGCGCCCGACGGCCGGAAAGGCCGCCTTGCGGCCCGCCCAGAACGTCATCCGTTCCTCTTCACTCTGCGATATGATGCAGGAGGACGCGCCGTTCCTGCCGGCGATCTTCTCGACCATGTCGATCAAATGGTTGACCTCCACCGCCGGACCGTCGAGTTCGATGATCAGCAGCGCTTCCACATCAAGCGGATAGCCCGCATGGACGAAATCCTCGGCGGCGTGGATCGCCGGACGATCCATCATTTCCATGCCCCCCGGAATGATGCCCGCAGCGATAATATCGGCAACGCATTGCCCGGCGGTTTCGCTTGAGGGAAAACCGACCATCAAGGCCCGCGCCGTTGCGGGCTTTTGCAGGATGCGGACGGTGACTTCCGTCACCACGCCGAGCAGCCCTTCCGAGCCGGTCATCAGGCCGAGCAGGTCATAGCCCTCCGAATCGAGATGCTTGCCGCCAAGCCGCACGACCTCGCCGCTGATCAGAACCATTTCAAGCCCAAGGACATTGTTGGCCGTGAGCCCGTATTTCAGGCAATGCACGCCACCGGAATTTTCCGCGACATTGCCGCCGATCGAACAGGCGATCTGCGATGAGGGGTCCGGCGCGTAATAGAAACTTTCGTGCTCCACCGCCTTGGTGATGCCGAGATTGGTCACGCCCGGCTGCACGACAGCGACGCGGTTCGGATAATCGATTTCAAGGATGCGGTTGAACCGCGACATAACCAGCAGCACCGCATCTTCGAGCGGCAGGGCGCCGCCGGACAGCGATGTTCCCGACCCGCGCGGCACGACCTTCACATTGTTGTCGTGGCAATATTTCAGGATTTGCGAAACCTGCCGCACAGTCTGCGGCAGGACGACGACGAGCGGAAGCTGGCGATAGGCGGTCAGTGCATCGGATTCGAATGCGCGCATTTCGTTGGTAACGTCGACAACGCCTTCACCCGGAACGATGGCCTGCAAGGCAGCAACGATCTCCTTGCGGCGCGACATGGTCGCCGCATCGGCCTTCGGCATCACCAATCCGGACATGAAACCTCCTCCCAGCAAACTCCATCAACTGGTAAATTATGTTTACCAGTGTCCATTCGAGTTTGTAAACAGTCTAAACTGTTGAACGGAGGTGGCACACAGCCAAAGTGACGCGTCTCACAGCAGACTTTCAAAACCTGCGACAAGCGCGACAAGCCCGAATTCAAAACCTTCATCCGGCGAGACATTTTCGAGCTTCCGGAAGGCTTGACCGAGCAGCGGAAACTGCGTGCCTATTTCCGATGCCAGATCGGCCCCTGTCCCGTGGTCCGGCAGACCGTTTGCTGCCATGGCGGCCTGCTGTTCAAGCACCGAACCGACGACATAATGCCCGGCCGCCTGCAGGATGTACCCGGCTGCCACACTATCAAATCCTGCGGCAACCATGAAACCGAGCTGCGCTTCCACAGCGGGATAGAGTGCCGGACTGGGCCGCGACCCGGCGTGGACCCTGGCCCCGTCGCGGTAGGCGAGCAGGGCGCGCCGGAAGCTGCGCGCATTCTCGATCAGGAAATGCCGCCAGTCTTCATCAGGCAGCGGCAGGGAGCGGCTGTGGTTTTCCATCAGGATGGCCTCGGCCAGCGCATCGAGCAAAGCGGCCTTGTCCTTGAAGTGCCAGTACAATGCCGGCTGCTGAACACCCAAAGCCGCCGCAATGCGTCTTGTGGTCAGGCCGTCGACCCCGGTTTCGCCGAGCAAATCCAGAGCAGCCCTGATGACCGCCTCGCGCTGCAATTTGATATCACTTCGTTTTGCCATGCTTGACAATTTATCATCGATAAGTGATATGCGTCCAGTTACTTATCAATGATAAATAAGAGTTATCCATGACTTTCGACAAATCCCTGATCGTGATTCTGACGACTGTTACCCTTGATGCTGTCGGCGTGGGCGTGATCATGCCCGTCCTGCCGGAATTGCTGACGGGGCTGACGCATGCGGACAACGTTGCCGCGCATTACGGCATTCTCCTCGCTCTCTATGCGCTGATGCAGTTTCTATGCGCGCCACTGCTCGGCGCATTGAGCGACCGCTTCGGCCGGCGGCCGGTGATCCTTGTCTCCCTGGCCGGGGCGACGCTGGATTATCTGGTCATGGCGTCGGCCATGGTGCTGCCGCTGCTCTATATCGGCCGCATCATTTCGGGGGTCACCGGCGCAACCATGTCCGTCGCAAGCGCTGCCGTCGCGGATATCACCCCGGAAGACGGCCGCGCGCAGCGCTTCGGCATGATCGGCGCCTGTTTCGGCCTCGGTTTCATCGCCGGTCCCCTGCTCGGCGGCATTGCAGGAGGATTCGGCATCCACTACCCGTTTCTGCTGGCCATGGCGCTCAACGGCGTCAACTTCCTGCTCGCGCTCTTCTGCCTGCCGGAAACCAGCAAAGGTGTTAAAACGCCGCTTGCGGTCCAAAACTTCAATCCGCTGGGTGGTTTCCGCTGGGCGACCGGCATCAAGAGCCTGACACCGCTCGTCACAGTGTTCACGCTGATGCAGCTCGTCGGTCAGGTGCCTGCAGCGCTGTGGATCATCTACACGCAGGACCGGTTCACCTGGAGCGTTTCGGCCGTGGGTCTTTCACTGGCCGCATTCGGCCTGTGCCACGCGCTCGTCCAGGGGCTGCTTACCGGTCCCATCACTAAAAAACTCGGCGAAAGGCGCACGCTGATCCTTGGAATGGGCATGGACGGCATCGGCTATGTGCTGATGGGCTTTGCCAGCCAGAGCTGGATGGTCCTGCCCATCCTTGTCTTCCTGTCCATGGGCGGCATTGCCAGCCCCGCGCTCCAGTCGATCATCACGCGGCAGGCGGATGAAACCAGGCTCGGCGAAGTCCAGGGCATCCTCGCAAGCGCGACAAGCCTGACCGGCATCATCGGGCCGGTGGCGTTTACCGCGATCTACACGGCCACCCGGACCGACTGGAGCGGCTTTGTCTGGATTTCCGGCGCGATGCTGTACATTCCCTGCATTCTGTTGCTGCGCGCCATCGCCTATCGCCGGGCGGCAGGCCCTTCAGGGGCTTGACCTTGTACTGATCCCGCGGAAAGAGTGCGCCGATGGATCATCTGAACGACATGGAAATTTTTGCGCGCGTGGTTTCATCCGGCAGCATGTCGGCGGCAGGACGGGAGCTCGGCGTATCGCCCGCCGTCATTTCCAAGCGGCTGCGGCGGCTTGAGGAACGGCTGGGCACGCGCCTCCTGCAGCGCACCACCCGGCAAATTGCCCTGACCGAAACCGGGCAAGGCTATTACGAGCGGGTCCTGGCGATCCTGTCGGGCGTCGAGGAAGCGGAAGCTTTCGTATCGCGCCGTTCCGAACAGGCACATGGCCTGCTGAAAGTCTCGGCGCCCACCACGTTCGGGCGCATGCATATTGCGCCGCATCTCGAACCCTTCATGCGGGCCAATCCCGATCTGTCCATCAATCTCGTGCTGACGGATGAATTCGTCGATATCGTCGGGGAAGGCTATGATCTTGCCATCCGCATTGCCGAACTGTCCGATTCCAGCCTGGTGGCGCGCAAGCTCGCGCCGGTGCAACGGTATCTTGTCGCCTCTCCGCGCTATATCGCAGAACACGGAGCCCCGCGCTCCATAGCCGATCTCGACAACCACATCTGCCTGGCCGCCCACAACGGCGACCCCTGGCGGTTGAACGGACCGGATGGCAGCGTATCCCTGCGCCCGACCGGGCCGATCCTGACCAATTCCAGTGAGGTGGTGCGCGCCGCGGTGCTTGGCGGGCTTGGCATAGCCCTGCGCTCCACCTGGGATATCGGGCCGGAACTTGCCGCCGGCCAGCTGGTGCGCGTGCTGACCGACTATGCCGCCTCGCATAATATCGCGATTTATGCGATTTATCCCTCGCGGCAGTTTCTCCCGGCAAAGGTGCGGGTGTTCATCGACTATCTCGCGGGCCTTTACGGCCCCGTGGCGCCGTGGGACCGGGTCTGATCATTCATCCTTGTGCGATCTGCGGATCGATTTCACCACGAACCACATGGCGAGGATCGCTATGGGAACGAACGCCGCGGTGACAACCGACGAGTGCAGTTCCGGCATATAGGCCTCGGCACCCTTGGCAAGATAATAGAACAGACCAACGACATAGTAGGAAATCGCGGCCACCGACAGGCCTTCCACCGTCCGTTGCAGGCGCAATTGCAGTTGCGCGCGCCGGTCCATCGAGCTCAAGAGATCGCGATTCTGCCGTTCCAGTTCCACGTCCACCGACGTGCGCAGCAGCGTGGCGGCGCGCGACAGCTTTTCCGACAGGTTTTCCTGCCGTCCGCTGACGGAATGGCATGTGCGCATGGCCGGTGCCATGCGCCGCTGGATGAACGCCGCCCAAGTTTCATAACCGGTCACCGGCTCTTCCTGCAGCGCGGCCAGCCGTTCCAGCACGATGCCATTGTAAGCCCGGCTCGCCCCGAACCGGTAGAGGCTCGAGGCCGCATCGGCTTCGAGTTCCGCCGCAAGCGATGTCAACTCGTCCAACAGTTTGTGATTGTCGGCATCCGGCGCGCGCATTTCCGTCGTCAGGCCCGCCAGGCGGTCTTCGATGCGACGAATGCGCGGCGACAGGGAATGCGCCAGCGGCAGGCCGAGCATGGCAAGGGTACGGTAGGTCTCGATTTCGATCACACGCTGCGACAAGGCGCCGGCGCGGGCGGGCGACAGGCCGTTGTCGAGGATGAGAATGCGGGTCATCCCGTCGCCATCCTGCCGGAAATCCGTCACGATGGAGGCAAGCCCGTTCTCGACATCGCTGTAGCAGAGGCTTGTCGGATCGAATGCCTCGATCAAAGCCGCGGCGCCGGCGTCCTTGCGGATGATCTCCAGCCGCACACCGTCGATCACCGTGCCGGGCGGATTGAAGCCCTCTCCGAAGGGATGCTGTGCAGCCTGGCCGGTGCGCGGCAGCGGACCTTCCCACAGATAGGTCGAGAATTCCGTGTGCCGCTCCCAGCGCAGCGTGCCATTGCCCCAGGGCATGATGTGGTGACGGGCATCGCGCGCCGGAGAGGCTACACCTATGCTGCGGCTGAGTTCCGCCAGAACCGCATGATCGACGGTGGACCCACCCTCGGTCATGAATGCAAGCTGGATAAGAATGCGCGGCGTATCGATCAATGGATAGGGCCGCGCATGCACTTCTCCCAGCGCCACGGAACGCTCCGCATGCCCCGGAAAGCCCATCACACCCGGACTCGTGGCGGAGTTTGAAAACGCCGCTGCGGTTTTCAGTCTTTTCCCCTTCATATCGGCCCCTTGGTATAGACTGTTCACAAGATGGTGAACGCAATGGCCGGCCCTTTCAATGCTCCTTTACGCCGGAAGGCTGCGGCTATGCGACGCTTGCCCACTGGATCAAAGAATTGACCAGTTTCGTGATTTGCCGATACGCTGGCACGACACATCACTCCTGCGGACGACTTTCAACATGAGCAGCCCGGTCTTTGCCCGCATCCATTCTTCCCGAACGGCCGACGACATCGTCAGCCAGATCGAAACATTGATCCTTGAGGGTGTTCTGCGCGTGGGCGACCGTTTGCCCGGCGAACGGGACCTTGCCGTACAATTCGATGTCTCCCGCCCCATCCTGCGCAGCGCATTCAAAGTGCTGGAGGCCAAGGGATTGCTTGTCGTCCGCCACGGCGGCGGAACGTTCGTTGCCGATGTCATCGGCGAGGTCTTTTCCAAGCCCGTCATGGACCTGATCTCGAGCCATCCGAAGGCCGCGGCGGACTATCTCGAATACCGCCGGGAGATTGAAAGCATCGCAGCGGACTATGCCGCCCGCCGGGCAACGGATGATGACCGCCTGCTTTTGCGCGGGATCGTTGACGCAATGCAGCGCGCCTACGAGACCGATGACTTCAAAAGGGAAGCCGAGCTGGATGTCGAACTGCACAGCACCATCGGCGAATGCGCCCACAACATCATTCTGCTGCACACGCTGCGGTCGTGCTACCGGCTGCTCGCCGACGATGTGTTCTACAATCGTACGATCATCTACGGTTTTCCCGGCGCCCGGGAAAAGCTGCTGCAACAGCACACATCCATCGCCGATGCCATCATGGCGTCAGACCCCGAGGGGGCGCGGGCTGCCGTGCACAGGCACATCGACTTTATCGAGCAGGCACAAAAGGACGCGGCACGCAGCAATGCCTGGCAGGAAACGTCGCGGCTGCGGCGCAGGCAGAGGGAGCTGGACCGCCCATGAAGACAGTCGACTTCAAGCATGCGCGCGGTCCCGACCGCCTGCGGGTTTATGCCATCGGCGACGTGCATGGCCGCCTCGATCTGCTGCAGGAGATGCACCGGCGCATTCTGGCTGAAAACGCCAAGTCGCCGCCGTTCGACTGGGTGGCGGTGCATCTTGGCGACTATGTGGATCGGGGGCCGGATTCCAGGGGGGTGCTGGACTATCTGGTCAATGCCCAGAGGAAGAATCACCGCATGCTGACGCTGGCGGGCAATCACGATATCGGATTTCTGGATTTTCTGGCCACCGGCGACATCAATGGAATCTTCGCCCGGCATGGCGGCCGGCAGACGGCGCGCTCCTATGGCGTGACGATCGATTTTGACGATCCGGTCTCGGTATCGGCAGGACGCTCCGCCCTGCTGCGCGCCGTGCCGGCAACCCATGTGGAGTTTCTGCGCGGCTTGCGGCGCTCGATGACACTGGGCGATTTTTTCTTCTGTCACGCCGGCATCAGGCCCGGCGTTGATCTCGACCGGCAAAATCCCGAAGATCTGATCTGGATTCGCTGGGAATTTCTCGATGATCCCCGGTTGCATTCCAAGGTTGTCGTGCATGGCCATACACCGGCCAGCGATGTGGAAGTGCGGCAGAACCGGGTCAATCTCGATACCGGCGCCTATGCCAGCGGGCGCCTCAGCGCCATCAAGATCGACGCTGAAGGCAAGTCTTTTCTGGAAGCGATTGTCTAGAACAAGTCTTAACGCGAAGCGGAGCTGATTCCGTAGCCGTCGCTCGATACGGTGCGGCCTCCGGCATCAACCGATACCAGTTCGGCGCCCATGAAAAGGATCGATGCAAGCATCATTGCGGTCAAAAGGGCGGCACTTTTCATAGTCATTCGGGCGTTTCCATCAGTCTCTACGGCCTGGCTTCATGCCAGCTAACCGGCCCGGCAACTACAGCGCACAATTCTTTCCAGCAAGTGAACGAAAGCCACGCTCCCCATGAATACCGACGGGGCAATTTGATTCAAATTTTGCCTGTTGCACAGATGCAACTGAATCGCCCGCCGCTAGATCAGCGCGACCCAGGCGCGCGCCAAAGCAAGACCCGCGGCATCGGCGGCAGCGCCACTTTCCGCGACCCGCGCCGGATAGTTTTCAAGCCAGGCCGGGTTGTCCCTCATGATCTCGTCGTGAAAAACATGCCGCCATTCCTCGACCAGTGCAGTGTCCGCCTCGAAGTGGAACTGGATGCCGTACACCGCCCGCCCGATGCGGAAGGCCTGATTGCGGGTCATCGCGCTCGAGGCGAGATGTACGGCGCCTTCCGGCAGGGAAAATGTATCCCTGTGCCAATGGAAGATCGGAAAGGTGTGGGGAACAGCGGACAACACGGGATCGGCTGCCGCTTCGGCCGTCGCCGTGACGGCATGCCAGCCGAATTCCTGCGGGCGTCCGAGAATGTTTTCGGCATCGTAGCCGCGTGCGACAAGCTGGCTGCCCAGGCAGATGCCAAGCACCGCCTTGTCCGCATCGCCAAAGCGGCGGATCAGCCTGGCAAGCGCGGGAAGATAGGGAAACAGGTCATCGGCAAGGGCATTCTGATCGCCGCCGAGCGAGATCAGTGCGTCGTAACCGGCATCATCGGCAGGCAGCGGTTCACCGGTATGGGCCTGCACCAGATCAATCTGTGCACCGGCCTCCGCCAAGGCCTGTCCAACCAGTCCCAATCCGGTATTCTGATAATTCTGTACGACAAGAACGCGCATTCTACCTGCCTGATGATCGCATTGACGATGATCCTGCGATAGCATGGACCCCTCACAGCCGGAAGCCATCAAATGCCCCTGCAAAACCGTGTCACACCCTTCGGCGATATCACCGCCGTTCCCCAGCGCGGGACCTTCATGGGCAATCGCGGCATCATCCACGACCCGTCAACGCGCTCCCTGCTGAAACGGCGCTGGTCGACGAGAGCATGGATCATCTGCGTCTGCCAATTCAGGAGCGTCCGGCGTGCCGTCATGGCCCGGCAAAGCTGGACCGAACTGTTCTTCCTCGATGAAGCGACGGCGCTCAGCGCCGGACACCGCCCATGCTTCTATTGCCAGCGGCAACGGGCGAAGGCTTTTCAGGCGGCATGGGCCGATGGCGCGGCCAAACCATCGGCACCGGAAATGGATCGCGTGCTGCACGGGGAGCGCCTCGAGGCGAACGGCGGCAAGAAACACCACCCGCTTGCAACGGCGATCCTGGAGCTGCCGGATGGCAGCATGATCGCCTCCGGCGACAATGCCTATCTGGTGCATCGGGGCCAGACCTATCTCTGGTCGTGGGATGGCTATGCGGCCTGTCCGCCGCCCACAAAGGATATCAGCCTGCTGACACCGCCCTCGACGGTGCGGGCTTTGGCCTCCGGTTATATCCCGGTCGTTCTGGGAATATAACAAATATGCATTATTCTATTTGAAAATGCATTCCAATTGGATGTCATCCGGCTCCACGGCCGCCAGATCCGCGTCTGGCGCTTCCGATACGACACACCCGAGACGCCGGTAAAAATTGACCGTATTTTCGGATGGTATTGCAGAAACGCACAGCCCCCTGGCGCCCATTTCCCTGGCAACATCCTTGCAATGTTCAAAGAGCTGCATACCCAGGCGCCGGCCGCGATAGTCATTGCCGACATGAAGGAAACTCAACTGCAGGAGATCCTTCCCGGGGCCACGCCAGATGGTATCCACGGCCCCAACGCCGGCCAGTGTATCGCCGTCGAAAAAGCCGAAGAATTTTCCACCACGATCGAAACTTTCCTGTAGCAGGGGCGTGTATTTCTCCGCCTCGCCTTCTTCCCAGCCGGGAACATCAAAATATTCCGCATGCAGGACGAGCTTGCCGCCCCGCAGCGTATAAAGGTTTTCAATGATCTCGCGGCGATCGATGGTCCAGACCTGTTCGATCTCGCTGCGTTTCAGTGCGCGGAGTTCCATGTTCCTGCTCTATATCCGTCAGACATAATATGCTCTTTAGTGGCATATAGAACAAATGTGGCATGGCAATCAAGTGGTGTCCGCGATCAGATTTTGACGCTTGCCGGCACCGACCGGCCCAGCTTCCATCCAAGGCTGGTGCCAGCCGCTGCGACGAGAATGGCTGCGGAACCCAGGAACTGTATCGGTTGCAGCTGATGCCCGAAGGCAAAATAGTCAACCAGAATGGCAGCGATGGGATAGATGAAGGACAGCGATCCCGTGAGATGGGTCGGCAGCTTCTGGATGGCGCTATAGAGCAGAATGTACATCAATCCCGTATGAACGACGCCGATCGTGACGATGCTGCCCCATTCGGCTGCGCCTTTCGGCATGACACTGAAATCGGCAAGCGGCGCCATCAGCACGATGCCAACACAGACCTGAATCAGCGCAATCAGATGCGGCGGCGTGCCCTTCAGCCGCTTGGCCACGATGGATGCGATGGCGTAGAGGAAGGCTGCACCCAGCGACAGGCCGATACCGGCCATGTAGTTCGTGCCCGTGTAACCGCCGCCGGGCTTGGCCTGAACGATCAGCAGCATGCCGGCAAATGCGACCGCCAGCCAGAACAGCTTGGTAAATGTCAGCTTCTCCTTGAAGATCAGGGCGCCCAACACGACAAGCATGAACGGCTGCACGTTGTAGACCGTCGTCGCAATGGCAATGGACGCACGGGAATAGGCGGCAAAGAGCAGAACCCAGTTGAGGACAATGGCGATGCCGCCAAGAACAGCAAGGCCGAACAGTTTCAAAGAAATAACATTCGGACGCAGCAGACCGAGTGCGGCGCAAACGCCGAGCAATGTCAGTGCACCAAAGGCGCAGCGCCAGAACACCACGGATAAGACCGGCTGACCGGACATCAGCACAAACCAGCCGATCGTACCCGAAATCATCATCGCAGCGGTCATTTCCACGCTGCCTCTCGCCATATCCCGTTCCATGCCACCTGTCCTTTCGTCTCGCACCACGAGACTATTCGGAGCAATGGCAATTTGATATATATGGAAAAAGGCGTAAAGTTCGCTCGACCTGCTTAATGCAGGCAAAACGTCTGATCTGCCTTACGAGGTTGCTATGCTCGATGAAATGGACAAGACCATCCTCGGTATCCTGATCGAAGATGCGCGAATCTCGCTGAAGGAACTGAGCCAGAAAGTCGGGCTCTCGTCTCCCAGCGTGTCCGAGAGGTTGCGGCGGCTCGAGGAAAAGAAGGTGATCCGCGCCTTCACCGTCGATATCGACCCGGCGGCGCTCGGCTATAATCTGACAGCCATCGTGCGGGTCAGGCCCCTGCCCGGCATGCTGCATATTGTCGAGCGGCTGATCCAGGAGATGCCTGAAATCACCGAATGCGACAAGGTGACGGGCGACGATTGCTTTGTCGGCAAGCTGCATTTCCGCACCATGGAACAGCTGGATACGCTGCTCGACCGGCTGGCGGAAAAGGCCGAAACCAACACCTCCATCGTCAAATCCTCGCCGGTGAAACGGCGCCTGCCGCCTCTCGGCTGACATCGCCTGCTTGACCGCCCCATCCCCTCTCTGGCATCCATCTCCCATGCGCGCAAATTACAGAATGCAACGGCTTTATATTACCGCGGATCTGGCGGCCGGCAGGCGGGCGGACGCCCCGGCGGAAGCCGTCAACTATCTCGCCAATGTGCTGCGGATGAAGGATGGCGATGAAATCCTCGTTTTCAACGGTCGGGATGGCGAGTGGCGCGCTGCTCTGCGCTTTGAAAGCAGGAAGAAGCTGGCGCTGGAGCCGCTCGAATTGACGCGGGAGCAGCCGGAATCACCCGATCTCATCTACTGCTTTGCCCCGCTCAAACAGGGACGGCTCGACTACCTCGTGCAAAAGGCCGTCGAAATGGGTGCTGGCATTTTGCAACCGGTGATTACCCAGCACACGCAGGTCGCCAGAATCGGCGTGGATCGGATCGAGGCCAACGCGATCGAAGCGGCAGAGCAATGCGGCGTTCTGGCCATCCCGGAAACGCGCGAGCCGGTCAGGCTCGAGAAACTGCTGGATGGCTGGGATCCGGACCGGCGCCTGATCTTCTGCGACGAAGGTCATGATACCCATAACCCGCTGCCGCTGCTACAAAGTCTGCCGCGCGGGCCGCTCGGCGTTCTCATCGGGCCGGAAGGCGGGTTCTCGGGTGCGGAGCGCGAAACCCTGCGCAAGCTGCCGTTCGTCACCGCCATTCCGCTGGGTCAACGTATCCTGCGCGCCGACACTGCCGCCGTTGCCGCACTCGCGCTTATTCAGGCGACGATCGGCGATTGGTGAGTTACAAATTCTCTTGATGAGTGCATCAGCGAAATTTGCTTGCGCTCGTTTCCGAAAACAGCCAATCACGCCGCAAGTTCGAACATTCTAGTGGGGAAGCACCATCCATGGCGCGCGATACAACAGACGAGACGCCCCTTTCCGGTACGGAAGAACTGGCGACCTACCTCGCCCAGGGCTCCAAGCCACAATCGGCATGGCGCATCGGCACGGAGCATGAGAAATTCCCGTTCTACACCGAAGACAACAGTCCGGTTCCCTATGACGGTCCGCGCGGCATCCGCGCCATCCTTGAAGGCATGCAGTCGAAGCTGGGCTGGGAACCGATCATTGACGAAGGCAATATCATCGGCCTGGTCGAGCCGACCGGACAGGGCGCGATCTCCCTGGAACCGGGCGGCCAGTTCGAACTGTCAGGCGCACCGCTCTCCACCATCCACCAGACCTGCCGCGAAACCAATGCGCATCTGGCGCAGGTGCGCGAGATAGCCGAACCGCTCGGCATCCGCTTCCTGGGTCTCGGCGGCAGCCCGAAATGGACCCTGGCCGAAACGCCGCGCATGCCGAAATCCCGCTACAACATCATGTCCAACTATATGCCGAAGGTCGGCAAGGACGGGCTGAACATGATGTACCGCACCTGTACCATCCAGGTGAATCTCGACTTCGCCTCGGAAACCGACATGCGCCGCAAGATGCAGGTTTCGGTGAAACTGCAATCCATCGCCACGGCGCTGTTCGCCATGTCGCCGTTCACCGAGGGCAAGCCGAACGGCCTGTTGTCCTGGCGCTCCAATATCTGGCGCGATACGGACAACAACCGCTCCGGTGTGCTGCCGTTCATCTTCAATGAAAATTTCGGCTTTGCCGATTACGTGGAATGGGCGCTCGACGTGCCCATGTATTTTGTCCTGCGCCATGGCCGTTACCACGACTGCACGCATGTGACCTTCCGCCAGTTCATGAACGGCGCGCTGAAGGATACCATTCCGGATGCCACGCCCAATATGGGCGACTGGACGAACCACCTTTCAACGCTGTTCCCGGAAGTGCGGCTGAAGCGCTTCCTTGAAATGCGCGGCGCCGATGGCGGCCCGTGGCGGCGTATCTGCGCGCTGCCGGCATTCTGGGTCGGCATTCTCTACGACGCCGAGGCACTGGATGCCGCGGAAGCCCTCACCCGCGACTGGACCTACCCGGAAGTGCAGGCCCTGCGCGACGAGGTGCCGGCAAAAGGCCTGCGCGCCACGCTGCGCAACCGCTCGGTGCACGACATTTCCCGCGACGTGCTGGCGATTTCGCGCCTCGGCTTGAAAAACCGCGCGCTGCTGAACAGCGAAGGCTTTGACGAGACGCATTATCTCGCCTCGCTGGAGGAAGTTGTCGCACGCGGCACGACCTCCGCCGAGCAGATGCTCAGCCAGTACAACACGGTCTGGGGCGGCTCGGTTGAACCCGCTTTTCTGGAATATGCCTACTAATTCCACCCTTTGGGAGACATGCGATGAGCAAGACCATCCTGATAACAGGCGCGAGCCGTGGCATTGGCCGCGCGGCGGCCATTCTTGCTGGCAAAAAGGGATGGTCGGTCGGCGTCAATTACATCGGCAACAGGGCGGCAGCGGACGATGTAGTGGCGGCGATTGTCGCGGCGGGCGGCAAGGCCAAGGCCATACAGGGTGACGTCGCCAACGAGGCCGACGTCATCGCCATGTTCAAGCAGACCGAGGAACTCGGCCCGCTCGACGGCCTTGTCGTCAATGCCGGTATCGTAGCGCCCGCATCCAAGCTGATGGATATCGATACCGAACGTCTCAAGCGCATGTTCGATGTGAACATTCTCGGCGCCTATGTCTGCGCCCGCGAGGGTGTCCGGCGCATGGCGCGGTCTCGCGGCGGCAAAGGTGGATCAATCGTCATCCTGTCATCCGCCGCCGCCCGTCTTGGCGGGCCGTCGGAATATGTCGACTACGCCGGTTCAAAAGGCGCAATGGATACGCTGACCATCGGCCTTTCCAAGGAAGTCGGCCCCGAAGGCATCCGCGTCAATGCCGTCCGCCCCGGTCTGATCGAAACCGACATCCACGCCAGCGGCGGCCAGCCCGACCGGGCCCAGCGCCTCGGCGTGACGGCACCACTCGGGCGGCCGGGCACGGCTGACGAAGTCGGCGAATCCATCGTCTGGCTGCTCAGCGATGCCGCGTCCTATGTGACCGGGGCGCTTCTCGATGTCACCGGCGGGCGCTAACTCAGAATTTGACTCCCGTTCCCCGACTTATGTGTTATGCGGAAGCCAGATTGTCTGACGCGGATTCTTCACACCATGCCCACACACAAAGCGCTTACTGAAGCCTTCATTCCCGAACTGCCGAACTATTACCGCGGCAAGGTCCGGGAGAATTATGATCTGGCGGATGGACGGCGCATCATTATCGCCACGGACCGCATCAGCGCATTTGACCGGATTCTTGCCTGCATTCCGCTGAAGGGCGAAGTGCTGACGCAGACCGCGCGTTACCAGTTCGAGCAGACCAAGGATATCTGTCCCAACCATGTGCTCGACTATCCCGACCCGAACGTCGTGGTTGCCCGCCGCCTTAATATCCTGCCGGTCGAAATCATCGTGCGCGGCTATCTCGCCGGAACCACCGGCACATCGATCCTGACGCTCTACAAGGCCGGCAAGCGGAAGATGTATGGCACGACCTTCCCCGATGGCCTGCAGGACAATGAAAAGCTTCCAGCCCCGATCATCACGCCGACATCCAAGGCGTTCGATGGCGGCCACGACGAACCGCTGACCGCCAAGGAAATACTTGAGCAGAAGCTGCTGACGCAGGAGCAGTGGGATACGATTTCCGCCTATGCGTTCAAGCTTTTCGCGCGCGGACAGGAAATCGCTGCCAGCCGCGGCCTCATCCTGGCCGATACCAAGTACGAATTCGGCACGGATGCGGATGGCAACATCGTGCTGGCTGACGAAATCCACACATCGGATTCCAGCCGCTACTGGTTTGCCGACAGCTATGCGCCGGGCAAGCGTCCAGTCAGTTTCGACAAGGACTTCATCCGCACCTGGGTGGTCGAGCGCTGCGATCCCTACAAGGACGATATCCCCGAGATCCCGCAGGATATGATCGACGCGACGACCAAGGTCTATATCCAGGCCTATGAAACGATTACCGGTGCAACATTCACGCCCGGCGATCCCGCCGTCGATCCGCTGGAACGTATCCGCAAGAATCTGGCGCAGTATTTTTAAGGTTTAATGGCCGGATTCATATCCCTGAACCGACCTGACTGCATCTGCGCCGGGCGTGGTTCGACAGGCTCACCATGAGGGAGGATGAGGATTGCAGGGAGCCTTATTCTGCAACCTTCGCGATTGGTGTTGCATCAAACCACTCCCCCTCGTGGTGAGCCTGTCGAACCACGCGCTCTAAGCCGATAAAAAGATTGAACTTTGCTTGTCGGCAGGGCTACTCTTCCCTCGTGCATCAGCCCGAAGGAGGATCGGCGCCATGAATCTCGTAGACATGTTCCTGAAGGGACAGGGTGGGCAGGCCGTGGAGGCATTGTCCCGCCAGTTTCAGCTCTCGCAACAACAGACAATCGCCGCCATTGAGGCATTGATGCCCGCCTTTTCGCAGGGCTTGCAGCGCAATACCGCCGATCCCATGGGTGTCGGCGCCTTCATCCAGTCGCTGTCGTCGGGCCAGCACGTCAATTATTTTGATAATCCGCAGGCGGCCTTCAATCCGGCAGGCATTGCCGACGGCAATGCCATTTTGAACAATCTGTTCGGCTCGAAGGAGTTGTCACGCGCCGTCGCCGATCATGCCGCGCGGATGACCGGTATCGCCGTCAGCACGCTGCAGCAGATGCTGCCCGTGCTCGCATCCATGACGATGGGCGGGCTCTACAAGCAGTCGACGGGCCAGTTTGCAGCGGCCGGGCTCGGCGGCGGCAATGTCATTGGCGATTTCATCGAGCAGATGATGCGGCAAAGCGGTGGCATCGGCGGCCAGACCGCTCCCAACCAGCCGGGCGCCGCCAACCCCTGGGGCCAGATTCTGGAAAGCATGCTCGGCGGCGGCGCTGCCGGAGCGCCACAGCAGCCGCAGGGTCAGGCCAATCCGTGGGGCAACAATCCGCTTGGCCAAATCCTCGAACAGATGACGCGCGGCGGGTTTCCCGGCGCCACGCCGCAAGGACAGCAGCCGGCGGGAAACGCGCAGAACCCGTTCGGCGACAATCCCCTCGGCAAAATCTTCGGCGATATGCTCGGCGGCGGCGCGCAACAGCGCACGGCACCGGAGCCTCAGCCCCGGCAGCCGGACCAGCCGCCCGCTGCCAACAATCCGTTCAAGGATGTCCTCGACCAGATGTTTGAAACGGGCCGGAAAACCAATGAGCAGTATCAGAAGGGCGTCGAATCGATTTTCGACCAGTATCTGCGCGGCATGGATCGCAACAAATAGCTTGCCCCATAAAGAAAAAGCCCGGCCAGAAGGCCGGGCAGTGGGCAGGCGGGGCACCGGGAGGGGATTCCGGTGTGAATGGGACGCCTGCTAAACCGTCAAAATCGATGCTCAGCTGATCGAGCGTGCTGCGCGCAAACGGGCCCGTACATCGGCCAATGCACCCAGTTTTTCGCTCGGATCTTCAAGCAGCGACGTGCCAAGGGCTGAATGCAGATCACCGCGCGTGACACCGATGTCATGCAGCATTTGATCATTCCACTCCCCGAGGCTCAAAATCGTTTTGCGATTGCGGCGGGCGACGATCATTCGGGTGACAAAGCCAGCGGCCTGGGCCAGCGCGAAAGCGATCGCGGGCACAAATCCATTTACTTCAGTCGTTCTCGTTGTCGTCGTCATCGCCCTACTCCTTTTTTGAATGGCGCTGATCAAGAAGGGTTGAATCACGTGGAAACCATTTTCTACGCATTACGCCCGGTATCGTTTCAACACAGGCGTCTCCTGAACATCCGTAGAATGATCCACAAAAATTGATTATTCAAACGAATGTTTTTCATGTAAACGTTCAATAATAATGATGGATTGAACCGTCCGGGAGCAAAGCCATGAGTGCGCCTCTTGATCTTGACCAATTGCAGACATTTATCGCCATTGCCGACAGCGGCAGCTTCACCAGAGCGGCTGATGCGGTCAACAAGACACAGTCAGCGGTCTCCATGCAGATGCGCCGGCTGGAAGAGCGGGTTTCCAAGGCCCTGTTTGAGCGCGATGGCCGCACCAACAAGCTGACCGAAGACGGCGAGCGTCTGCTGGCCTATGCACGGCGCATGATGCAGCTCAACGGTGAAACCATCGCCGCCTTTGACGATACGCAGCTGCAGGGCCATATCCGCATCGGCACGCCCGACGACTATGCCGACCGCTTCCTGCCGGAAATCATGGCGCGCTTTTCCCGCTCCAACCCGCGTGTCGAACTTTCGGTGGTGTGCGAACCCACGGTCAATCTCGACGAGATGATCCGCAAAGGGCAGCTCGATCTGGCGCTGGTCACCCAGTGCGACGACATGCGCCGTTCGGAAGTGGTGCGAAGCGAGCAATTGCTCTGGGTCACCTCGGCGCACCATACGGTGCATGAGGAGAGGGTGCTGCCGCTTGCCGTTGGCCGCCCCACCTGCATCTGGCGCGCCGCCGCAATCGACGTGCTCGACACCATGCATCACGACTATCGCATCCTGTTCACCAGCTGGTCGGCGACGGTCCTGGCAGCAGCGGTGCTTGCCGGCCTTGCGGTCTCGATCCTGCCGGAATGCGCCCTGCGCCCCGGCATGCGTGTGCTCACCGAAGCCGACGGCTTTGGCCGCCTGCCGGAATTCGGCATCGGCATCATGCGCGGCCACACCAAGCCCTCCGCCATCGTGGATGCGCTCGCGCAGCATATCGTCGAAAGCCTCGACAACCTGTCGATGCCAACCCCGGTCAGCATGGCGCCGGCGGCCGCGCCGAACCAGGTCAACCAGCGCCTGCGGCAGGTGCGCTCCACAGAGCTGGTTCCGGGCTGGTAGGCGGTTACAGCCCGCCCTGCCACGCCTTGATGGCATCGAGCGGATAGACCAGCATCAAGACATTGAGGGTGAGATTGTCACGAATGACATATCCCGCAAGCAATTCGAAGACGATGGCGATGATGATCGTCAGCCAGAGCGGCGCGCGGGAGGCAAAGAAAAAGCCGATCACCATGAACAGGATATCGCACACCGAATTCAGCACGCTGTCCCCGGTATAACCGAGCGCAATGGTCGCCTCGCGGTAGCGATTGATGACCATGTCGGTGTTCTCGAAAATCTCCCACGCTGCTTCCACCACGATGGCAAGGAGCAGGCGGAAGCCCACCGGCTTGCTGCGCGCAACCAGCCACAAAAGGCCGTAGAACAAAAAGCCGTGGATGATGTGCGACAGGGAATACCAGTCGGAAATGTGCTGGGAATTGTCGGACGAGTTGACTTCGCCCACCCAGAGCTTGACGGTTCCGCAGGTGCAGATGGGATTGCGGCCCATCCACAGCAGGATGATGGCGGTCAGAGCGATCATCGCAGCGCCGATCATCAGATAATGGCGCAGACTGAGACGTTGCGTCATGAGCATTCCCCTTTTCATCCCCCGGCCCTGCAACACAGGCCTCCAAGACTTGACGCCATACATCACCCCGTTAGGAATAGGGAATGACCGAAAAGTCCGAATCGACGTCCAACGTTGCCGAATATTCCGTATCCGAAATCTCGGGAGCGCTAAAGCGCACTGTTGAGGACACGTTCGGCCATGTGCGCGTGCGCGGCGAAATTTCCGGTTATCGCGGCCCCCATTCCTCGGGCCATGCCTATTTTTCCCTGAAGGACGACAAGGCCCGTATCGAGGCTGTCGTCTGGCGCGGCAGCATGAGCCGGCTGAAATTCCAGCCCGAAGAGGGCATGGAAGTCATCGCGACGGGCAAGCTGACCACCTATCCCGGCTCGTCGAAATACCAGATCGCCATCGAGCAGATGGAACCGGCCGGTGCCGGGGCTTTGATGGCGCTTCTGGAGGAACGCAAGCGCAAGCTCGGTGCCGAAGGTCTGTTCGATCCGGCCGCCAAGCAATTGCTGCCCTTCATGCCGCGCGTCATCGGCGTGGTCACCTCGCCCACGGGTGCGGTTATCCGCGATATCATTCACCGCATTACCGACCGCTTTCCGCTGCACGTGCTGGTCTGGCCGGTGCGCGTGCAGGGCGAAACCTCCGGCGCGGAAGTGGCCGCCGCCGTCAACGGTTTTAATACCCTGCAGCCGGGCGGCGCCTTGCCCCGGCCCGATGTTCTCATCGTGGCGCGTGGCGGCGGCAGCCTGGAAGATCTCTGGGGTTTCAATGACGAAATCGTCGTGCGCGCCGTTGCGGCCTCCGATATTCCTGTCATTTCAGCCGTCGGGCACGAAACGGATTGGACGCTGATCGATCTTGCCGCCGACGTCCGCGCGCCGACCCCGACCGGCGCCGCCGAGATGGCGGTACCCGTGCGGGCCGACCTGCAGGCAAGCGTCGCCACCTATGGCGCGCGGCTGGCGGCGGGCATGTCGCGTTACCTCGACAATCGCCGTCAGGCCCAGCGCGCCCTGTCGCGCGCCCTGCCCTCCGCCGACCAGCTGCTTGCCCTGCCCCGGCGGCATTTCGACGAAACCGCCGCCCGGCTCGGCCGCGCCCTGCAGGCGAACACCCAGAAAAAGCGTGCGCATTTCGATGGCCGCGCCCGGCAATTGTCACCGCGTGTGCTGCAGCAGCGGTTCCGCGAAAAGCAGCGGGAAGTCACCGTTTTCGGCGACCGCCTGCCGCGCAGCCTGAGCGTCTTCCTGCGTGACCGGCGTGCCGTCTTTGCCCGTCATACCCAGCGTCTGTCGCCTGAACCGATTGCCCGCCTTGCCGTGCGAGGGCGCCAATCGCTGACCCAGCTGGAACGGCGGCAGGATCAGGCCATCGGCATCACGCTGGACCGGGCAAGGCGACGCGGCAGCGAACTCGAACGGCTGATGAAAACCCTTTCGCATGAGAGCGTACTCGAGCGCGGTTTTGCCATCGTGCTCGACACGGCGGGCGCTCCTGTAAAACGCGCCGCTGCCATTGCCAGCGGCGATCATCTGACGCTGCGCTTCCAGGATGGCGAGGTTCAAGCCGTGTCCGGGGAAGGTGAAGCCAATCCGATGCGGCCAAAGCCGGAACGCCCGGCTCCGGCAAAGAAGCCTGCCGCGCCCGGCACGGACCAAGGCTCGCTTTTCTAGCTTATTCCCGTGTCCATTCCGGGCTGTTGAGCTCGATCAATGAGCGCGACCAATCCTCGATGAAGCGCTGTCTCTGCGCCCAATCCTGCACTGCCAGCAGCCCCGGCCCGATGCGGATGGGCTGGGCAATTCCCGATTCCTTCAGGTTCTGTGGCCCGTCGACATCCGGCGGCAGGCTGCCCGTTTCGGAAAAATAGAAGGCGTTGCTCCGCGCAATCGACTGGCCGCGCTCCGACAGGAGATAATCAAGGAATTGCGCGCCAAGGTCGCTGCGCTCTGCGGATTTGGGAATGAGCGCTCCGCGGCTGAGCACCAGCGTATAGTCCCGCGGCACGACAACCCTGAGGTCCGGATGCCTTCGCGCCACGTCATAGGCATAGGAACCCAGCATGTTGTAGCCGATATAGAGGCGGCCGCTCGCCACCTCCTCGAGAATTTCGCCGGTGCAGCATCGCGCCACCGCAGAAGCGCGTGCCATGCTTTCCAGCAAGCGGCCGAAGACGGTGTTCGTCTGCCGCGCGTCATTGAAGGCCAGCAAATAGCCAACGCCGGACAGGCGGATGTCGTAGGTGCCGACGCGGCCGCGATAATAGTCAAGACGTTCGCGCAGGAGGTCGGCGAGTTCCACGTGGGTGCGGGGCACCTCGGCCGGCGGGACCTTGCGGGTGTTGTAGACGAAGACGGCCGGTTCGTAGGTGAAACCAAAAACCTCGTCGCGCCAGTTGGCCCAATCGGCCACGCGCTGCGTTTCCGGCGATGTGTGCGATGCGGCACAGCCGTCATTGGCCAATTTCAGCAACTGATCCACTGACGACGACAGAAGCAGGTCTCCGAGCGGCTCGTCCTTGCGGCAGGCCTCACTGGCCAGCGCATGCAGTTCATTGGTGAGATACTCAATGTAATCAATCGATATGCCCGGTGCGGTGCGCTGAAAATCGTCGATCAGCGGCTTCATGGCAGCCAGATCGGTGGTTGAATAGATCGTCAGCTTGCCGGTTTCCGTCTGGAGCGCCGGAAACCGTGTATGATTGTCCGTTGCCGCCAGAACCTGCGATGTCAGGGCAAGGATCGTGGCAATCATCGTAGCCGTGAAACGTTTCATCATTTCGCGGGCCCCTTGTGCAACGGCAATGTCAGGATAACCGTGAAGCTCTTCTCGTCCCGTGCGCGAAAACCTAGCGTGCCGCCATGGGCATTGACGACTTCCTGGGCAATGGCGAAGCCGAGGCCAGAACTGCCTTCGTGCGATTTCGATGTCGCGAAACGCTGGGTGGCTTTTTCCCAACCCTCCGGCGGAATGCCGGGGCCGTCATCCTCGACCTCGACATAGGCGTCGAGCGCATCGGAGCGCACCCGCACCTCAAGCCGCTGATCCGTCCCGTGCCGCAGGGCATTGTCGATGACATTGACGATAGCCTCGCGCAGGCTGACCGCATCGCCAAGAACAAAGGGGCGGTCATCGGGCGCTTCGAACGAGATGACGATATCGGGGTCCACGGTAATGGGAATGGCGGCGCGGTAAGCACGGCGGGCCACATCGACGAGGCTGATCGGCTCAAGCTGGATGGAATCGGCGCGGTGGATGACCATGGCGTGGCTGAGCAACTGGTTGGTCAGGCGCGCCAGCTCGCCGGTGCGCTGCTGTACCCGCTCGAAATGCTGCCGTCCGGTCTTGTCCAGCTTGTCATGCCCGAGAAGATCGATCTGCGCGGACAGGGCCGTCAGCGGTGTCCGGATCTGGTGGGCGGCATCGGCGATGAACCGCTGCAGCAGGTCGACGCGTTCATTCAGGCGGCCCATGAAATGATTGATGGAACTGACAAACGGATCAAGCTCGCGCGGAACGCCGACCGAGACGGGCGTCAGGTCATGCGGGTCACGGCGGCGCACGGCCGCCCCCAATCGCTCCACGGGCTGCAAGGCATAGCGGATGGCCAGCATGGCACCGGCAAAGGCGAGAAAGCTCATGACGACGACAAGGATGGTGGCACGCAGCGTCAGTTCCCGCGTCAGGGCGGAGCGCGCCTCGTTGGTCTGCGCCACGACGACATAGGCATGTCCCGTCACCGAGGGGTCGGCCAGCACGCGGGTGGCGCGGGCTATGCGCACCGCCTCGCCCTTGTAGATACCTTCGCTGATGCTGACGGCATCGCGCGCGCCATCCGGTGGCGCCGGGCTTTGCAGATCGTCATAGCCGGTCACGGTTTTGCCGTTGGTATCGATGACGCGGTAGAAAATCCGGTCGCGTTCGGCAAGACCGAGCAATTCGAATGCCGATGTGGGCAAACGGGCGCTGAGCGCGCCTCTTTCGACGGAAAGACTCTCGGCCATCTGCAGGGCAGCGCCGACAAGCAGCCGGTCATAGGCCTTGTCGGCCGCCGTTTCCGCGTAATACCAGGCCGCGCTGACAAGAATCGCCGCACCGATACCCAGAACCAGCGAAATACGCCGGGCCAGACGGGCAAAGAGGGACGGCTCATGCTGCATCGCCGGCCACCAGTTGATAGCCCAGCCCGCGCACCGTCACGATGCGCGCCTGCGCGCCTTCCAGTTTCTTGCGCAACCGGCCGACATAGAGCTCGATGGCATTGGCATTGGCGGCCTCGTCGAACCCGAAGATCTGGTCGAGCAGTTCGTCCTTGCTGAAAACACGGCCGGGCCGCGCCGCCATGACTTCAAGCAATGTCAGTTCGCGCCGCTTCAACTGGACTTCGCGCTTGCCGACATGGACGGACCGTGCGCCGCGGTCGATGGCGATATCGCCGCATTTGATCAGATTGGTCGCCTCGCCGCCGGTGCGCCGCCGGATCAGCACGCGGGCGCGCGCCTCAAGCTCGCGAAAATCGAAGGGCTTGACGAGATAGTCATCCGCCCCCAGATCGAGGGCGCCGACGCGGTCCTCGATCTCGGAACGCGCCGTCAGCACGAGGACGGGAACGGCATTGCCGGATCTGCGCAGGCGCTTGAGAATCTCAAAACCGTCCATGCCCGGCAGCATGACATCAAGGATGATCAGCGAATATTCAGTGAAATCGATGATTTCCGCCGCGGCACGGCCGTCAGTTTCCCAATCGACAGCATGGCCGATCGCCTCGAAACGCTTGGCGATAGCCTCCCCCACATCATGCGTATCCTCAACCAGCAATATGCGCATGGTTTTCATTGACATGAACGCCCGCCGGGATCAATTGACGATGAATGCTTTTACCATGCAGGGATTGAATGCAACGGCCGGCCGGTGCGGGCTTGAGAACAGCGCCATTACCGGCGCGCGGCATCAGCCGCGGTGCGCAAAAGCAACCGGACCGCTGGTGCGGGTGGTTTGATCCGGCTTTGTATTTTGGGAAGGTTTTGGAAGAAGTGGTACGGACGGGTGGATTCGAACCACCGACCTCAGGAGCCACAATCCTGCGCTCTAACCAACTGAGCTACGACCGCGCACCGTCTTCTTTTCGACAGGGGTCACATACGTAAGATTGATGCTTTTGGCAAGCACCCGATGCAACAGAAAGGTAAAAACCAACAAAAAAGAAAAGGCCGGGGGAGGAACCGGCCTTTTCCATTAATGCAAGACCCATACGGGAGGAACTATCGGGTCTTGCTTGTCCAGCGGCCGGGAGGAAGGAGTGCCGCCGGAGTATTTTTTCATCAAAGGCCTTTAAATCAGGCGACCTTGACGTCCTTGATTGCCTTCTCGACAGCCGACTTGACCGGAGCGGAGATTTCTTCAACAGCCTTGGTTGCAACTGTCTGGAATTCCTTGGCCTGGTCGGTCAGGGCTTCAGCCTGCTTGCGAACGAACGCGCTCTGCAGTTCGATGACTTCGCCGAAAGACTTAACACCGATCAGGGCTTCGATATGAGCGAAGCTGGCTTCGGTGTTGGCGCGCAGCGCAGCCAGAGCCTTGAGGGAGAGAGCAGCAGTGTTCGACTGTGCAGTTTCAAACGTGCTTTCGAGTGTCTTCTGGGCAGCTTCGGCCTGATCCTTGATCTTGGCATAGGCTTCCTTGGACTGGGCAACGCCCTTCTCGGTGAATTCGCGAACCTGATCGGTTACAGCGGTCGCATCAAAGGCAGGGATCGAGAACGCATCAGCAGTCTGTTTGGTGGTCTTGCTCATAATCTGTTCCTTCCATGTGCAGCCGGTCTATGCGGCTGCTTGTGAATTCATGACCCGTGTATAACCCAATTTATTGTGCATTGCAACATTTCTTTTGCACCGCACAATCAAACGTCTGATTTTTCATCCAAATATTTTTGTGGAGCGTCTTCCAAGTTAACTAAACCAAGAGAAAGACGTGTGACGTGAGGGACTGTGAGTGGACGATTGATCGCCAGACGATTATTAACAGAGTATTAAGACAATCCGCAGACAGCGGATGCTTTATTGTGGAGTGCACCGGTCAAACGATGACGTCTGGAACTTACCCATTCATCGATATTGCCGTTCTGGATGAAATTCGCGAGCATTTTGCCAATGGCGATGCGCTTGTGGTGATTTCGCCGGATCTGGAGAATGTCATCTGGGCGAATGGCCAGGGTGCAAATGCGCTTGGCTATGCGACCATCGACGATATTCTCGATGCCGGCTCCGTGCTCAATGTACAGGCAAGACGCCAGCTCATGGCGCTCGACGGTTTCCCCGCCATCGGCCATGGCCGCACGGTGTCATTGCGTGTGGCCTTCGGCCTGGCCAGCCGCATCCTGACATTCCAGGCAAGCGACCTGACCCTGCCGCGCGGTGAAGCCGCCATCCTGCTGTCCGTCGCCAATACGGCTCGACTGACATCCGAAACGGAGATCGCCGCGCTGGCCATCAAGGGCTTCGGAGACAGCGCCACCCATGCGGCCATGATCGATGCCGCCGGCACGGTCTTGGCAGCCTCCGAGCAGTTCCGCAGCATCGGCTTCAACGACAAGATGCTGGGCGATCTGGTGCGCGAAGTGCGCCTCGAACGCAACCGGCTGGTGAAGCGCCCGGTGCAGACAGCCAACGGTTTTGTGCCGGCCGGCATAGCGCGGCTGACCGACAGCCCTGCCCTGCATCTTCTCTTTGCCATCCGCGACGTCAATGCAAGCGCAGAGCAACCGGTAAAAGCCGCGGACAAGCAGCCCGAACCGCCCGCAGTACCGCCCATCACCGTTGTCCATGATGTCCAGGACAGCGGCGTCGAAGCGACGGAACCGCCGCGCAGCACCGCTGCCGTTGAACCAGCGGGGCAACAGGCGGAGAACGCGGCGCCCGAGGATGGGCCTTTTCAGTACAGGCACTCCGACAACCCCGTCCGTTTTGTCTGGAAGGTGGATGCGGAGGCGCATTTCGACGAAATATCTCCTGAATTTGTCGGTGCGGTAGGCCCCAACTCGGCGGCGGTCATCGGAAAATCCTTCCGCGACGTCGCGAACGTCTACGGGCTCGACAGCGGCGGCGAGATTGCAGAACTTCTCGAACGGCGCGACACGTGGTCGGGCCGCTCCGTCCTGTGGCCGATCGAAGGCACCGATTTACGTGTGCCCATCGAACTGGCGGCCCTGCCGATCTATTCGCGCGAGCGGGTGTTCATGGGCTTTCGCGGGTTCGGCGTTGCCCGCATGGGTGATGTTACGACCGATCCCGAGGCGATTGGCAAGGCGCTCGCGCCCAAGCCCATTGCTCCCGTCGATGTATTCAATGGCGAAAAACCCGCCATTGCCATCACACCCGCCGCACCGGCCGAGCCCGCCCGCAACAAAGCCGGAATAGAAGCAATTGAAGGCAATGTCATCCCGTTGAAGACCAACCGTCTTCCGCGTGATGACGGGCGCCTGAACGATGCGGAACGCAATGCCTTCAGGGAAATCGCCGAACGGCTGCGCCGCGAAGTTCTGGCCGACAACCCGAAGGAAGCCGCCCCTGCGGCTGCCGCAACAAACGCCGAAGCGCCATCGGATCAGCTGGCAGTGCCCGCTCCGGTCGTGCCCCCGGTTCCCGATGCGGAAGTCGTCGGCCCCGGTTTCACCGTGTCGGCAGACAAAGAGGCAAAGGCAACTGCGGCCGATCCGGCGCCGCAGACGGATTTTGCCGAGAATATCCGCACACAAGCCCGGCAAGGCGTCGATACCGCTGTTCTGGCGGCCCTGCCTCTTCCCGTCCTCATCCATCGCCATGGCATTCTTCTCTATGCCAACAGGGCCCTCCTCGACGCCACGCTTTATGAAACGCACGAAAACATCAACGCGGCAGGCGGCCTGAATGCACTTTTTGCCGAAAATCCGGAACAGGCCGACAGCGAGACAACGGATGGTGTGAACCTGCGTCTGAGCGACGGCACGACCCGGCGCGTTCAGGCGCATCTTCAGGCCGTGCGCTGGGACGAGGACGGCGAACGCGCCCTGCTGCTGGCTTTGTCGCCTGAGGCGCAGCCGCCTGTGCTGCAATCGCCGGAACAGCGGTTCGACGACAGCGAGCGGCAGCTCCTGCAAACCCGCATCGACGAGCTGAACGCGATTCTGGATACCGCGACGGATGGGGTTATCTTGCTTGATTCCGCCGGTGCCATCCGTTCGGTCAATCATTCGGCGGCGGCGCTGTTTGGCTATAATCCGGAAGACGTGGAAGGCAAGGCGTTCTCCCTGCTCTTTGCCATCGAGAGCCAGCGGACGGCCATGGACTATGTCAGCAGCCTGTCGGACAACGGGGTTGCCAGCGTTCTCAATGACGGCCGCGAGGTCATCGGCCGCGAAAGCAAGGGGCGGTTCATCCCGCTGTTTATGACCATCGGCAAGCTCGATGCGTCAAAAGGCTTTTGCGTCGTGTTGCGGGACATCACCCATTGGAAACAGGCCGAGGAAGAATTGCTCAGCGCCAAGCGCGAGGCGGAGCGCACCTCCAGCCAGAAGAGCGAATTCCTCGCCCGGATCAGCCATGAAATCCGCACGCCGCTCAATGCCATCATCGGTTTTTCCGAGTTGATGGCGGACGAAAAATTCGGCCCTGTCGGCAATGAGCGCTATCGCGACTATCTCCACGATATCAGCCGTTCCGGCAATCACGTTCTGTCGCTGGTCAATGATCTCCTCGACATTTCCAAGATCGAGGCGGGTGCGGTGGAGTTCGACTTCCAAGCGGTTTCGCTGAACGACGCCCTCACCGAGGCGGTGGCGATCATGCAGCCACAGGCGAACCGCGAGCGGGTGATCATCCGCTCCAGCCTTACCTCGCGCCTGCCCGACATTGTCGCCGATCAGCGGTCGATCACCCAGATTGCCCTCAACCTCCTGTCGAACGCCGTGCGCTTTACCGGGCCGGGCGGACAGGTGATCGTTTCGACCAGTTATGAACCCAGCGGCGACGTGCTCCTGCGGGTGCGCGATACCGGTATCGGCATGACGCGGCAGGAAGTCGAACAGGCCCTGCGCCCCTACAAGCAGATCACCACGCCCAAACATGCGCGCACCGACGGCACGGGTCTCGGGCTGCCGCTGACAAAGGCCATGGCCGAGGCAAACCGCGCAAGCTTCGCCATCGATTCCGCGCCGGGGCGCGGCACGATGGTCGAAATCAGTTTTCCGTCGACCCGCGTCCTCGCCGACTGAAAATTGTAAGACAGCTTCCCATCGCCTCATTCAGTCCGCAATGCGGTGGCAAACGCTCTGCAACAAATTGGCGCCTGACGATCTCTGGCCCTTGAATTGCAACGCATCATCGCTAAACCGTAGATGGAGAAGCGTAAAACCTTCCGGCGTGCAGCCGGAAGAACAGCAGACATCGGAATATTCATGTCCTGGTACCGGCCGAGGAACATATTCGCGACAATCATCGCATTGGCTCTCGTTGCCGCGGGACTTCTCGCCGCTATTCCCTATCTCGTCAGCACGGATGTCATCCGTGCCCGGCTCATTCAGGAACTCAGCAACTGGACCGGCTACAGTGTCGAATCGCGGCAGACGCCGCAAATTTCGTTCTTTCCGGTCTTTTCCGCCTCGCTCGCCGACGTGACCATCCGCAATCCCTGGCAGAGTGAAGGCACGCCCTTCATGAAGGCGGAACGCATCGAAGTCGATCTGTCGCTGCTTTCCGCGCTGATGGGCCGGACGGAATTCACCGAGACAACTATTATCCGGCCGCGTTTTGTCATCGACGAGCCGATCAAGAGCCTGTCGCAGATCGGCGAATCCCTGGCAAAAACCGACGGGCGCATCGGCGACGTCATGCGCGAGGCACGGGCTGCCATCGAGGCCAATCCGGCAAAACCGGATATGAGCAATGTGTCGTCGCAGCCGTTCGGACGCATCCGGCTTGAAGATGCGATGGTGACGTTCAAGCGGCCGCTCAACGGGTCGGAAGAGCAGATTTCCAGCATCAGCGGCGTTTTTGAATGGCCGCAGACCTCGGGCGTCGCCAGTTTCCGCGGCAATGCCATCTGGCATGGCGAGGAAACCGAGATCGACAGCTCCGCCAGCAAGGCGCTGCTGCTGCTGGCCGGCGGCACCAGCCCGCTGCAGGTGAACCTGACATCGACGCCGCTCACCCTTGCTTTCAACGGCTCGGCCAATATTGCCAAGAACCAGTTCTTTCAGGGCACCCTGTCGCTGACCTCCCCGTCCCTGCGCCGGACGCTGGAATGGTCGAAGACCCCATCCATTCCCGGCGCGCCGATTGGCAGCTTCGCCCTCGACGCCACGGTTTCCGGCTCAGCCAACCGCATGAAGCTCGACGGTTTGACGGCAACGCTGAACAACAATCCGGCAAAGGGCGGCATTGAAATCGTCCTGAACGACGGAACGCCAAGCATCACCGGCACGCTCGCCTTCGAGACGCTTGACCTCCGCTCCGTGCTATCAGGCTTCATGCCGCTGCCCGACGGGTCGGCCAACGCCAATGCGGTTATCGATACCCGCTTCCTCAAGCAGGCCAATGTGGACCTGCGCGTCTCCACGCAAAAGGCCACGGCAGGCTCGGTCAATCTGACGAATGTTGCCGCAACCGCGCAGGTTCGCAACGGCCGGGCCATTTTCGACATCGGCGAGGCCGCAGCCTTCAACGGCTCCATCGCCGCAAGTTTCCAGCTGGCCGAAGAAGGCGATGGCGGCGCCACGGGTGAACTGCGTCTCAACGGCACGGATGTGAACAGCGCGGCCATCGCCCCGCTGCTGGGGCTTGGCAACCGGTTCGAGCTCGGCAAAGGCACGATGTCTCTCGTTCTCAAGGGACCGATCACCCGGTGGTCATCGGCCATGGAGAACGCCAAAGGCACCCTCAGCATGCGCTTCGGCACGGGGCAGATCAAAAGCATCGATTTCAACAACCTGCTCAACCGGGCCAAAACGGACCGGTTTTTCAGCCTGAATGAAAAAACCGACGCCTGGCTGGCATTCGACCGGATGGAGATCAAGGCCAATATCATGGACGGCGTGGCGGCCCTCGAGACCGCGCAAGTCCAGATGAAATCCGGTGTGCTGAGCTTTGCCGGCATTGTCACCCTTATCGGTAAGAGCCTGGCCTTGACGGGCGACTATGCGGTGCCTGTTCCTGCCGCGGCACCTGCACCCGCCCCAGCGGCAACGCCAGCCCCTGCTCCAGCGCCCGCTGACGCGACGGCTCAAGCCGCACCCGCCGAGCAGAAGCCTGCGCCAGTATTCAATCACACGCGCTTCTTTATCGGCGGTTCCTGGGACAATCCGTTTATCTCGCCGATCATCGCACCGGCAAATTAGTGCATCGAGAGGTTAGTGACGGGCAGCGGCCTGCTCGTCCCGCGCCTTCTGCACCTCGCGGCGCTTGTTGGCAATCGACGCGATCACCACCCCCACCGCGACGACGGCGATCAGGATCGTACAGGCGGCATTGATCTCCGGCGTCACCCCGAGACGCACCTGCGAATAAATGCGCATCGGCAGGGTGGTGGCACCGGGACCCGAAGTGAAGCTTGAAATCACGAGATCATCGAGCGACAGCGTGAAGGCAAGCATCCAGCCGGATACCACCGCCGGCATGATCACCGGCAGGGTAACCTTGAAGAAGGTGGTGACCGGCGTCGCGCCGAGATCCATGGCCGCCTCTTCGAGCGAACGGTCGAACGTGACCAGGCGCGACTGCACCACGACGGCCACGAAACACATGGTGAATGTGATGTGGGCGAGCGTGACGGTCCAGATACCCCGGTCAAAGCCAATGGCCACGAACAGCAGGAGCAGCGACAGGCCGGTGATGACTTCGGGCATGACCAGCGGCGCATAGATCATCGCTGAAAACAGCATCCGCCCCCGGAAACGCGTATAGCGGGTGAGTGCGAGGGCACCAAGCGTTCCGAGGATTGTCGCGAAGGTCGCCGAGATCAACCCGACGCGGATGGTCACCCACGCCGCATCGATAAAGCTCTTGTTGTTGAACAGCGACACATACCATTTGGTCGAGAAGCCGGCCCAGACTGTGACGAGGCGGGATTCATTGAACGAGAAGACAACCAGCAGCACGATCGGCAGGTACAGGAACGCGAAACCGATGACCAGCGAGACGATATTGAAGCGGGACCAGGTGGTGTTCATGTCACTTCTCGCTTTCCTGGGCTTTGGCTTCCGACCGCTGGAACAGCACGATGGGCACGACGAGCAGCGCCAGCAGAACCACGGCGACCGCGGAAGACAGCGGCCAGTCACGGTTGGCGGAGAACTCGTTCCACAGGGTTTTGCCGATCATCAATGTCTCCGACCCGCCGAGAAGATCGGGAATAACGAATTCCCCGACGGCCGGAATGAAGACAAGGAAACATCCGGCGACAACGCCGGGCAGCGACAGCGGGAACGTGATTTTCCAGAAGGCGGTGATGGGCGGGCAGCCAAGATCCTCCGCCGCCTCGACCAGGGAATAATCCATCTTTTCCAGCGTCGAATAGATCGGAAGCACCAGGAACGGCAGATAGGAATAGACAATGCCGATCAGCACCGCGGTATTGGTGTTGAGAATGTTCAGGGGCGTGTGGATGACATTGGCCCACATAAGAAACTGGTTGAGCAGCCCCTCTGGCTTGAGAATACCGATCCACGCATAGACGCGGATAAGGAAGCTTGTCCAGAAGGGCAGGATCACCAGCATCAGTAGGGTTGACCGGACGGTGGCTGGCGCGCGTGCCATGCCGTAGGCGATGGGATAGCCCACCAGCAGCGTCAGGAATGTCGAAATGGCGGCAATGATCACGCTGGACAGATAGGCTTTGACATAGAGCGGATCGCTGCCGAGGAAGGTATAATTGTCCCAGGAGAACTGCGACACGCTGTTGACCAGCCCCTGCCAGCCCGCCCAGACATCAATCGTCGGCGTATAGGGAGGTATCGCCATCGTCACTTGCGAGAGTGAAATCTTGAAAACGATTATGAACGGGATGAGGAAGAAAATCAGCATCCACAGATAGGGAACGCTGATGACGAGGCGGCTGACGACGGACGCGATCAGTTTTTGCATGGCAGCCCCCTAAGCCGTCAACAGAATGCCGGCGTCGGTATCGAAATTGACCCAGACCTTGTCGTCATAGCCAAGCGGGTCTTCGACCGTGCGCACCGCGTTCAAACTGGCTGCCTTGATGATCCGGCCACTTTCAAGCCGGACGTGGAAAACCGTCATGTCGCCGAAATAGGCGATATCGTAGAGTTCGCCATGCGCCGCGTTGACGGCAGTGTTTGCCGGTTCCTTACGGCTGAGGCGAATTTTCTCCGGGCGGATGGCAAACCCGACGGACTGGCCGGTGGAGCAGTCGCGCGTTGCATCCGTGCGAATGGTGATCCTGTCGGCCGGGACATCGATGTCGACCTTGCCGGGCATCACTGTCGAGGCCGTACCTTCGAACATGTTCACATTGCCGATGAAATCCGCCACAAATTTGGAATTCGGGGCTTCGTAGACTTCCGCGGGCGTTGCCACCTGCTTGACTTTGCCCTTGTCCATGACGGCGATACGATCGGCCATGGTCATGGCCTCCTCCTGGTCGTGCGTCACGACGACGAAGGTCAGGCCAAGCTTCATCTGCAGGTCCATCAGCTCGAACTGCGTTTCTTCACGCAGCTTCTTGTCGAGCGCCCCCAACGGTTCGTCCAGCAGCAGGACCTTTGGCCGTTTGGCAACGCAGCGGGCAAGCGCCACGCGCTGACGCTGGCCGCCGGACAGCTGATGCGGCTTGCGTTTGGCGAACTGCTCTAGCTTGACCAGCTTGAGCATTTCCGCAACACGCGCGTCGATTTCATTCTTCGGCATGCCATCCTGCTTCAGACCGAAAGCGATGTTGCCCTCGACCGTCATGTGCGGGAACAGGGCATAGGACTGGAACATCATGTTCACAGGCCGCTTGTAGGGCGGGATGCCGCGCATATCCTGGCCGTCAAGCAGGATACGGCCCGAGGTCGGTTCTTCAAATCCGGCCAGCATGCGCAGGAGCGTGGACTTGCCGCAGCCGGATGCGCCGAGAAGGGCAAAGAATTCACGATCGTAGATCGTCAGGGACAAGTCATCGACAGCGGTAAAGTCACCAAACTTTTTGGTTACATTCTCGAAGGAAATATAGGGTTTTGCTTCAGGATCATTCCAAGGTGCGAATTTACGGCGAAAGCTTCCCAGTGATTTCATGATTGCCCCGGCATTTTGGTCTTGACGTTAAAAACCCCGGCATTTTCTGCCGGGGTTTTCTCGAGATTTACTGGCCTGTTACCACTTTGGTCCAGAGCCGCGTGACGGTTCGCTGCGTTTTCGTATCGTAAGGCGTCACGGTAAAGAGCTTGGCCAATGTGGCCGCATCCGGATAGACCGACGGATTTTCCAGAATGGCCTTGTCGATGAATTCCTGCGAGGCCTTGTTGCCATTGGCATAGGACACGAAGTTCGAGGCCTTCGCTGCAACTTCCGGACGCATGATGTAGTTGATGAACTCGTGGGCTTCGGCCACATGCGGTGCATCGGCAGGGATGGCCATCACGTCAAACCACATCTGCGCACCCTGCGACGGAATGGCGTAGTCCAGCTTCACACCAGCATTGGCCTTTTCCGCACGCGACTTGGCCTGCAGGATGTCGCCGGAATAGCCGAGTGCCAGACAGATATCGCCGGCAGCGAGTGCATTGATGTATTCCGACGAATGGAACTTGCGGATCGACGGGCGAACCGCTGTCAACAGGTCTGCGCCCTTGGCGAGATCGTCGGGATTCTTGCTGTCCGGATCGAGGCCGAGATAGGCCAGCGTGGACGGCAGGACATCCGAGGCAGAATCAAGCACATGGACACCGCAATCCTTGAACTTGGCCGCCATTTCCGGTTTGAACAGGATGTCCCAGTTCGGACGCGCATCCGATCCGAGAATTTCCTTCATCTTGTCGACATTATAGCCAAGGCCCGTGGTGCCCCACATATAGTCGACGGCATACAGATTGCCCGGATCGTATTTTTCAATGCGCTGGTTGATCACATCCCACATGTTCTTCAGGTTCGGCAGCTTCGACTTGTCGAGCTTCTGGAACACACCGGCGGCAATCTGGCGTTGCAGGAAGGATGCGGTCGGCACGACGACGTCGTAACCGGTTCCACCTGCCAGCAGCTTGGTTTCGAGGATTTCATTGGAGTCGAAGGTATCATAGACAACCTTGATGCCCGTTTCCTTGGTGAAGTCAGCCAGGATGCTGTCATCAATATAATCGGACCAGTTGTAGACATTGACAACGCGTTCCTGCGCGCCGGCTGCCGTGGCAAGCCCAAGGGCGAAAGTGGCCGTTAAAAGGATGGATTTGATACCCATAAAATGCCTCCATGCTGCTGGCACCTGATCTTTCAGCCGTGCCAGGGGTTCCCAAATTTCCCCTACCTTTTTAGATTGCGATCACTTCGTCAACAGGGTTGCAGCAACTCCCTCATCTAAAGTTGCAGATCAACGCAATTTTGATCGCAGCATTTTGGCGCACGGCGTCAGGCTGGTGGCTTTCGTGTCAAAGCCGCACGCTGGCGCCGGTATTCCCAGCCCAGATGAAAGAGCAACGCACAAAGGATGATACCGCCGCCGATGATGGTGCGCTGCGTCGGGACTTCATTGTGCAAAAGCCAGACCCAGACGGGCCCGAGCACGGGCTCGAGCGTTCCGATCAATGCGGCGAGCGCCGAGGGGATAAGACGGGCGCCACTGACGAAAAGGGCAAGGCCGAGACCAAGATTGACGGCCCCAAGAGCAAACAGGAAACCGAAATCCCGCGCGCTCGCCGAGAATGATCCGCTCATCACCGAGGCCGCACAGGCGGCCATCACCACGCCGAGAAAAACCGCGGGTGTCATGCGCAGGTGCGCCTTGCGCCGCGTGATCACCGTGGCGGACGCAAAGGCGATGGCAATCAGCAAGGCGAGAAGGTCGCCGATGGGGGAAACTGCGCCATCCAGCGAATCGGAAACCATGATGGCAACGCCGGCGATCACCACGGCAATAGCACCCCAGGTTGCAAGGCTGACCCTTTCGCGAAAGAGCGCCCAGGAAATCAGCGCCGCCAGCAGCGGCACCGCCGCCTGGAGCAGCAGGACATTGGCAACCGTCGTGTAGGACAGGGCAACGATGAAGCAGGACGACGCGATGGCAAAACAGATGCCGACGCCCACCCCGGCCAGCCCCATGTTGCGGAACAGCCGCAACGTTCCGTGCGGACCATCGCGAACCAGCATGAAACACAAAAGGAAAAGCCCGGCGAATACGGACCGCCAGAACACCACGGTCCAGTTATCCGTGGTTTCAAGAAAACGGGTCAGAGCGCCGCCCGTACTCCAGGCGATTGCCGAGCCTGCAACCAGCAGACAGCCGACCGCGGTCTCCGACGCGCTCTTGGCGGGATCGGGCGCAGCAACCGGCGGCAGCGGGACGGACGAAACACTCATGCGGGTACAATGCCAAATTTCAAATCTGCGGTGAGTTTGGGAAACGACTGGAGATTGTCGCTTTCTGCATCGTTTTCGCGCGCAAATCCAGCGGCATCATTGAAAATCGAAGGCACTGAGACCCGTCACCATCTCATCCAGCCCCAGCGGACGGGTGACCGGCGGCTCGGCACGCGAAAGACAGGCGGACCGCTCGCAGAGACGGCAGGCCGGACCGACCGGCGTCGCACCAATATTCCTGCCGCCGAGCGCAGCGCCATAAACCGTTTCATCGGCGAAACCGATATCGCAGCCGAGCAGGATCGCCGTGCGCCGCGGGCGTTCATTGAAACTGCCTTGCGGCCCCTCAAGCGTGCGGGCAATGGTCATGAATTCAGCGCCACCCGGCATCTCGATGGCTTCGACCAGAATCTGCCCCGGCTGGGCAAAGGCGGCATGCACCGCCAGCTTTGGACACTCGCCGCCGAAGCGCGACTGCGGATAGCCCTGCGCCCCGGCCCGGCGGAAACGGTTGCCCGCATGATCCACCTCCAGCATGAAGAACGGAATGCCCGCAGCCCCCTGTCTTTGCAGGGTCGTCAACCGGTTGGCCGCCTGCTCGAAGGAGACATTGAAACGCGAGCGCAGCACGTCGACATCATAGCGGGCGCGCAGGGCGGCGGTCTGGAATGCCTGATACGGCATCATCAGGGCCTGAGCGGCATAACGGGCGAGCTCGAACCGGGCGATGCGGCGCGCTTCGTCGGAGGATAGCTTCAGCTCCTGGATCTCCGCCGCGATGACCACCTGCATGCGGATGAGCACCGCCTCGATGGCCAGCTCGCGCAATTGATCGAATGGCGACAGCCGTTCCGAGATGAACAGGCGCTGCGAATGGCGGTCATAGCGCCGCCGCCAGTTCGGCATGGTCGCGACCGGCAGGACGCGCACCGTGATTCCGTGCTCGCTTTTCAGCCATGCCTTCAAGGCGCCTGAGAGATCATCGCCCGGCTTGATCAGATGGATGAAGCTGTCGACCTCCCCTTCAATGCGGGCAAAATGATTGGGCTTGCGCTCCAGCACTTCGCGCACTTCGCTGAGCGGCAAACGCGTCGCCGACAGCGACGGCACATGCCCTTCCTTTGCCAGCATTCCCGAGAGGTCGGACAGGCGCTCCAGCGATTCCCGGTAGGCACGATAAAGCTTGATGACACCAGCCGCCGCATTGGGTGCGGCATCGCCGATCTCGATCAGCTCCTGGTCGCCGGGCAATTCACCATTGAGCAAGGGATCGGAAAACACTTCTTTCAGTGCCGCCATGGACGAGCCGGTTTCGACCTGCAGCGTATCGAGTTCGATCTTGTAGGTCGATGACAGCTTCAACAGCAGCTGCACCGTCAGCGGACGCTGGTTGCGCTCGATGAGATTGAGGTAGGACGGCGAAATGCCCAGCGCTTCGGCCATGGCCGTCTGCGTCAGCCCCTGCTCGTTGCGGATGCGCCGGATGCGGGGACCGGCGAATATCTTGCCTTCAGCCATTTCCACTCCTCAAGTCAGCAATATTGACAAAATTTACACAATTTCAGGCAATCAACCAATATTACAAAATTTACAGATTTACAAATCTTATTTGTCAAAGCAGCGACATGCTAACTCGATAAATCCGCCAATTACGGCGATATTTATTGGAATTACTGCATCGCAATGTAAATTCAGTCACATGAACGCAGCCATCGAAACTCCCAAACGACCTGTCTGCGATCGCGTCAACAGAAGCTGGAGAAAGATAATGACTGATTTTTACAATCTCGTACCCAATGCTCCGGGAGGTCGGTTCGATGGTATTGAACGTCCCTATACGCCTGACGATGTCAAAAAACTGCGCGGTTCGGTTCAGATCAAATATACTCTTGCTGAAAACGGCGCCAACCGACTGTGGCAGCTCATCCACGAAGACGGCTTCGTCAATGCCCTTGGCGCTCTGTCGGGCAACCAGGCGATGCAGATGGTGCGTGCGGGCCTTAAGGCGATTTATCTCTCCGGCTGGCAGGTTGCAGCCGACGCCAATACCGCTTCCGCCATGTATCCTGACCAGTCACTGTACCCTGCAAACGCTGCGCCGGAGCTTGCGAAACGCATAAACAAGACGCTGCAGCGCGCCGACCAGATCGAAACCGCAGAAGGCAAGGGTCTGTCAGTCGATACATGGTTCGCACCGATCGTTGCCGACGCGGAAGCCGGCTTCGGCGGCCCGCTCAATGCCTTCGAGATCATGAAGGCTTTCATCGAGGCTGGCGCTGCGGGCGTGCATTATGAGGACCAGCTGGCATCGGAAAAGAAGTGCGGCCATCTCGGCGGCAAGGTTCTGATCCCGACCGCTGCCCATATCCGCAACCTGAATGCCGCGCGGCTTGCTGCCGACGTCATGGGAACGCCGACACTGGTCATCGCCCGCACGGATGCGGAAGCCGCAAAGCTTCTGACCTCGGATATTGACGAGCGCGACCGCCCATTCGTCGATTATGATGCCGGACGGACCACGGAAGGCTTCTATCAGGTCAAGAACGGTCTCGACTCCTGCATCGCCCGGGCGATCGCCTATGCGCCGCATGCGGACCTGATCTGGTGCGAGACGTCGAAGCCGGATCTCGAACAGGCCAAGCGTTTTGCCGAAGGCGTGCGCAAGCAACATCCGAACAAGCTGCTCGCCTACAACTGCTCGCCGTCGTTCAACTGGAAGAAGCATCTGGACGAAGCGACGATTGCCAAGTTCCAGCGCGAGCTGGGTGCGATGGGCTACAAGTTCCAGTTCATCACGCTGGCCGGGTTCCATCAGCTCAACTTCGGCATGTTCGAGCTGGCCCGCGGCTACAAGGAACGTCAGATGTCCGCCTATTCGGAGCTGCAGGAAGCGGAATTCGCCGCCGAGGTAAACGGCTACACCGCCACCAAGCACCAGCGCGAGGTTGGAACGGGCTATTTCGATGCGGTCTCGCTGGCCATCACGGGCGGTCAGTCGTCGACAACGGCCATGAAGGAATCGACCGAGACGGCACAGTTCCGTCCGGCAGCCGAGTAACAGGCACCCAATCCGGACCGCCGGCGAGGCCCTTACATGCCGCCGGTCCACCCCGGGCAGTCACAGGGACCGCCCACTGCAACGCCAGAAACAAGGAGCATCATCATGGCACCGCAGACACGCGTGAAGGAACGGGCCGAGGAGCAATCATCGGCCATGAATGCAGACCAGCAGGCTGTCATTCGCATGGTCGCGAATGATCTGCATCGCCTCAACCAATCCGTCATGAAGGCAGTGGATGCCGGCGTGTCCGTGGAGCTGGTCCGCTCCGCCCGCCACCACGGCGGCGACGGCAACTGGGGCGACCTGCTGATCCCGGTGGTCGTCACCCGGCAATAGCTCACCGTGGCCTTCTCTGGTTTCGGTCTGGAACCAGCACGGCGCGCTGAACCGTCCGCAAGCGATTGCGGACGGTTTTGGTTTTTGACGGCGAATTAGCCGAAAGTCTGGATTGATTGACGTCATCGCATTTGTAATCTAATTATTACATGCTTGAGATACGTCAAACACAGGTCTTCGCGGATTGGCTGGATCGCCTGAAGGACAGGCACGCCAGGCATATGATAGCGCAAAGGATTGTGCGTTTTCGGCATGGGCACAGCGGCGACGTGCAGCCTGTCGGCGAGGGTGTCAGCGAGCTTCGTCTTCACCACGGCCCCGGCTATCGCCTTTATTTTGTCCAGCATGGAACGGTGTTGATCATTCTTCTGTGCGGTGGCGACAAAAGTAGCCAGCAGAAAGACATCCGGAAGGCTAAAGCTCTCGCTGCGGATTTGGAGAAAGAAAAATGACGATCAGGACAACCCCCTTCGACCCGGCGCGCTATTTCGATACGCCGGAGTCACAGGCCGAACTCTTGAGCGACGCATTTGAAACAGGCGATGCAAGCTATATTGCCGACGCCCTTGGAATCGTTGCCCGCGCAAAAGGCATGACACAAATTGCCAGGGAAGCAGGTGTCACGCGGGAAGCCCTGTACAAAACGCTGAGCGCCAAGGGCGATCCCAAGCTGACCACCTTGCTTGGCGTCCTGAAGGCGCTGGGTGTGCAGCTTGCTGTTACGCCGAAACACGCCGCATAGAGTTCAGCTTCGTACCTTTGCACCGTCCACAAGCGATTGCGGACGGTTTTGGTTTTTGACGGCAAAAAACACGACCACAATTTTCTCGTGCCAGCCTTCCCATAGCGATGAGTTTTGATCTATCATCCGAAAACCGCAATAAATTCTGGTGATTGATGCCTTCTGAAACCCCTGAGAAGAAACCCGCACGGACCTCAACGCGGCGGCGCACGCCTGCCTATGTCAAAGCCACACGCGGCGTAAAAAACTGGCGTGAAGCTTCCGAGTGGCTGGCCTGGCGGGATATCGAAGACATCGAATGCATCACTCCCGATCAGGCGGGCGTTGCCCGCGGCAAGATGATGCCGTCGAAGAAATTCACCTCCAATACATCCTTGGCGCTGCCTTCCGCCGTGTTCATGGCGACGATTTCCGGTGACTATCCCGAAGACGGCTATGGCTTCTCTTATCCGGAAGACGACGGCGACCTCAAACTGATGCCGGATTTGTCGACCCTTTCCGTCGTGCCCTGGGAGAGCGATCCCACGGCACAGGTCATTTGCGACCTCGTGAACAAGGATGGCGCCGCGGTGGAATTCACCCCGCGCAACGTGCTCAAGCGCGTTGTTGCCGCCTACAACAAGAAGGGCCTGAAGCCTGTCGTCGCGCCCGAAATCGAGTTCTATCTCGTCAAGAAGAACCCCGATCCCGATTATCCGCTGACCCCGCCTGTCGGCCGGTCCGGCCGGGCGATTGGCGGTGGCCAGGGCTATTCCATCGCCGGCGTCAACGAGTTCGACGAGCTGATCGACGATATCTATCATTTCTCCGAGGGTCAGGGCCTGGAGATCGACACGCTGATCCATGAAGAGGGTGCGGCACAGCTGGAAATCAACCTGCGCCATGGCGATCCCGTCGAGCTTGCGGACCAGGTGTTCCTGTTCAAGCGCACCATCCGCGAAGCGGCGCTGAAGCACGATATGTATGCAACCTTCATGGCCAAGCCCATCCAGGGCCAGCCCGGATCGGCTATGCATATCCACCAGTCGATCGTCGACAAGAAGACCGGGCGCAACGTGTTTTCCAATCCCGACGGCAGTGAAAGCGAGGCCTTCCGCCACTTCATCGGCGGCATGCAGAAGCACGTTCCGGCCTCTCTGGTCATGTTCGCGCCTTACGTGAATTCATACCGGCGGCTGACACCGGCGGCTTCTGCGCCGGTCAATGTCAAATGGGGCTATGACAACCGCACGACGGCCTTCCGCGTGCCGCGTTCGGATCCCAATGCCCGGCGTGTGGAAAACCGCATTCCGTCGTCCGACGCCAATCCCTATCTTGCCCTGGCGGCGTCGCTCGCCTGCGGCCTGCTCGGCATGAACAACCGGATCGAGCCGGATGCGCCTGCGTCGACAACGGTCAATGACAACCTCATCGAACTGCCGCGGGGGCTGATCGAGGCGACCATATTGTTCGAGCAGGACAAGGACCTGACGGCCATGCTGGGACAGTCCTTTGCCATCACCTACGCAGCCATCAAGCGTGCAGAATTCGAGACTTTCATGGAGGTTATCAGTCCGTGGGAGCGTGAATATCTGCTGTTGAACGTCTGATTTGAGCGAGGTTGCTTTGGTTGCAGGAGCACTGTGCGTGGTTCG